>Ga0210003_1000072_pt1 | contig 85750 bp, 71 predicted proteins | sample LantaG_FD_182804 | JGI IMG/M metagenome (GOLD analysis project Ga0210003, IMG submission 182804) | Deep subsurface microbial communities from Baltic Sea to uncover new lineages of life (NeLLi) - Landsort_02402 metaG (SPAdes) (version 2) | ecosystem: Environmental > Aquatic > Marine > Oceanic >... | reverse complement strand
ACACAGCCCTCGGGTCTCCCCTTATGCCATCTATACTACCTACTATGGTAGGATTTGATGGAGTTGATATATCTACTATCTTTACGCTTCCATCAGCCCCATTACCCCAATCATAAGCCCAACAGGTGGCATAGGCATAAGGATAAACCACATAAATATCGGTGCAGGTTCTTGGAATATCAACAGCACCAACATATTGTGGTGATGCTGGATTGGAAATATTTAATATAATGACGCTATCACAATCTGCTAAATAGATTAGTGAATCAAGTATGAAAAAGTTTGTTAAATTACCGGGGGTATCGTAGAAGGTAATTTGAGTAGGATTGGTAGGGTCTTTGACATTGAAGATATAAAGACCCTCATCGCCGTTGGCAATGTAAAGAATAGTGTCTCTTGCTTCGATACCCCATGGTTCCAGAGAAAGATTCGGATTTACTAAATCATAGTATGCGATCAACACAATGCTATCTGGAGGGAAAATGCGCCCTATCCAGAAATCAGGCACCCGGTTAACAAAAAGTAGAGCATCAAGGATATCTAAACCTTCTGACCATTTAAAACTTCCGGTAGTTTTATATGTTAAAATAGGATTAGTAGAATCAGAGATATCAATTATAGCAGTTGCAGTTCTAGTCGTCAGGTAATCATAGATTCCAATAGCTTTGTTGTCCCAGGGTGTGTCACTCTTAATCGCAGATAACCTCTCAATAGTATCAGCACTTAGAGACATAGCAGAAAAAACGGATGCCAAAATTAAAACTATTTTCCTTTTCATCTCTTACCTCCTGGTATAATATTCATTGTACATATTAGCATTGTGTTTCCTTTATTGTATATTTCGATTTGATAAACTATAGTCTTTTTGAAGTGATTTGTCAACAAATTTCAGCGATTTCTTAACAAATTTCTTCTCCTTTTTACTCAAACGCCCATACAAAAGCCCTAATTTAATTTGGTCAAGTTTGACCAATAAGTCATTGGAATAACTCAGTCTTTCATAATTAGTCAAGTTGTAGTGCCCCCCATTTGTCGATTCTTTACCCTCTCTTTTTTTCCCCCCTCCTGAAGTTTATCCCTTTGGACTTCTGTTTTCGCAGGAGTGACAAAAGGTGCAGGTATGACAGCTCGGTTATTGGAGTTAGCAGGTTTCCATTTTTTTGCTTGCTTATTGAAGGGAAATTTGCTATAATATTTTGTTATGCATGAAAAAACGGAAAAGAAGATTATTGATTTTATAGAAGGCTTCCAATTGATAGAGAAAGGAGATAAGATTCTCGTTGCAGTTTCTGGAGGACCGGATTCTGTCTTTCTTTTGCACATCCTGAATCTTTTCACCAAACGGTTTGGGATAAAACTCTCGGGTTGTCATATCAATCATAACCTTAGAGGTGAGAATTCGAACGCAGATGAACGATTCGTGAAAGCTCTGTGTGTAGAAATGGATATCCCTTTGACTGTCCAAAATGAGGATGTTCCTTCTTTCAGGAAGGAAAAGAATCTTAGTCTTGAAGATGCAGCAAGGCGTCTGAGGTTGAGTGCAATCTGGGATATTGCTGCTACTGAGCATTGCACAAAAATCGCTCTAGGACATACCTTTGACGATAACATAGAAACCTTTTTTCTCAATCTGTTCAGAGGAAGCGGAAGAGAAGGACTTCTGGGTATTTCCAGAAGAAGAGGTATAGTTATCAGACCACTCTTGAGTATCAGCAAGAAGGAGATTCTATCATATTTAAAGGAGAAGGAAATTGACTACAGAATAGATGTGTCGAATTGGGAAACTCTTTATAGAAGGAACTTTATTAGAAGGGAACTCGTTCCATTGATTGAGAAACGTTTAGACAAGGATGTGAAAAATAACATTTCTCATCTGATCGAGATTCTTTCTTGTGAAGAAGAAATGATTTCCGAAATAGTGGAAGGGGAAAAGAAAAAGAGCGAGGGAAAAAGCGGGGGGAGTCTTTTAATGAACAGAATTTTGTTCAGAAAACAAAAAGTAGCAGTCCAGAGAAGGCTTATCATAGAAGCATTTGAGGATGTTGCGGGAAAAGAAATGCACCTAAACTACAGGGAAGTAGAATCGCTACGAAAAGCAATTGATGGCAGTTCTTCCGGTTTAAGATTTTCTTTTGCAAAAGTTATTTTCTTCTTGAGTTCAGATACAATACTTGTGAAGAAAGAAAAAGTGTTTTCTTCTTTTGAACAGCAGGAAATTGAAATTCCCTTTAAGGTGAAATTTCGCAATCGGTGGATTATTGAAGCATCAATACTCGAGAGTCTTGACGGAGATATCACAGAGCCGAGTTGTGCGTATTTTGACCTCGACGAGATTCATCCACCACTTTTGTTGAGAACCAAATGCAATGGGGACAGATTTATCCCGTTTGGTATGAATGGGGAAAAGAAGGTGAAAGACTACTTTGTTGATTCAAAAATACCATTCTGGAATAGAAACGAAATTCCCATTATCTCTGATAAACAGAGTATCCTCTGGATAGTTGGTTTGAGGAGATCCAATAAGGCAAAGATTACCGAGTCTACAAAAAGGGTTCTAAAGATAGAGAAAAGAGAAATAGACCTATGAAGAAGAAAGTACTGTTAGGAAAAAGGGAAATCAAGAAAGGTGTGAAAAAACTTGCGTATGAGCTGAATAATGATTACAGTGACAAATCACCTGTGCTTGTCGGAATACTTAAGGGGGCATTTATCTTTATGGCGGATTTGGTGAGAGAGTTAAGTTTTCCCATGAGAATAGATTTCATATCGGTTTCCAGTTACGGTGACCGGACGAGGTCCAGCGGTGTCGTCAAAATTACGCGAGATATTTCAGTAAACATTGAAGGAGAAGATGTTATACTTGTAGAAGATGTTGTGGATACAGGTTTAACGCTTTCTTTTATCTACGATTTCTTGAAGAGAAAAAATCCAAATTCGTTGAAGGTATGTGCACTTCTTGAGAAGAAGGTGGAGCGGACAAAACGGTTCAAGATTGATTACAGAGGATTCTGGGTGCCAAACAAATATGTTGTTGGCTACGGACTTGATTTCGGTGAGAAGTTAAGAAATCTTGATAAAATCAATACTATGGAGTTTTAATATGGATAAACAGAAAAAACAACAGAAAAAACAGCAGAAACAACAGACTTCCAATACTATGTGGAAAGGTATAATGATCTGGATAAGCATAATTCTGCTCTTGATGGTTGCTATAGGAGTTTTTAGTACGAAAAAGAAGGGAGAAGTGCAGATTTCATTCTCGAGATTCTTAAGAGAGGTGAACTCTGAGAATGTTGACAACATTGTGATTATGAATCTCGACATCAAGGGAAAGCTCAGAAACACATCGAGTGTGACAACAAAAGAGGGTGAAGTTTCTTTTGAAAGGTTTAAAACACACATTCCTTTCGAAGACGCTGACCTTGCGAAAAATCTTGCTGCGCGAGGAATTGAGGTTGAATCTAAAGCTGAAAGCGGATGGTGGAAATACTTCTGGCCTACACTTCCGTTGGTTATATTGATTGCCGTCTGGATATTCTTTTTCAGACAGGTGCAGACAGGCCCAACCAAAGCACTTTCTTTTGGGAAAACCCGCGCAAAGATGTCACTTCCTAATAAACCAAGTGTAACTTTCAATGATGTTGCCGGGGTTGAGGAAGCGAAGGAAGAGTTAAGGGAAATAATAGAGTTTTTGAAAAATCCAAAGAAATTCCAGAAATTGGGAGCCAAGATTCCAAAAGGAGTATTACTTCTTGGTCCTCCCGGAACAGGTAAAACGCTTCTGGCAAAGGCAGTTGCGGGTGAGGCTGCAGTTCCGTTTTTCCCGCTTTCTGGCTCCGATTTTGTAGAAATGTTTGTCGGTGTTGGCGCATCAAGGGTCAGGGACCTTTTTGAAAAAAGCAAAAAATTCGCACCAAGCATTATCTTTATCGATGAGATTGACGCGGTTGGAAGATACAGGGGAGCTGGTATAGGTGGGGGGCATGATGAGAGGGAACAGACTTTAAATGCACTGCTTGCGGAAATGGATGGTTTTGAGACAAATGAAGGTGTTATTCTGATTGCTGCAACGAATAGACCCGATGTATTGGACCCGGCACTTCTCCGTCCTGGACGGTTTGACCGGCGAGTTGTCGTTGATTTTCCCGATGTTCGCGGAAGGGAAGGTATATTGGAAGTTCATACACGTAAAATTCCTCTGGGAAAGGATGTGAAGCTTTCTGTTCTAGCAAGAGGAACGCCTGGTTTTTCAGGTGCGGATATAGCGAACATGGTGAATGAAGCTGCGCTTCTTGCTGCAAAACTTAACAGGCGAAAAGTTACAATGAGCGATTTTGAAATGGCTAAGGATAAGATTCTTATGGGTGTTGAACGAAAGAGTTTGCTGATAAATGAAGAGGAAAAGAGGGTTACAGCATACCATGAATCCGGGCATGTTCTTGTATCTGTTATGACTCCCGGAACAGACCCTATTCATAAGGTTACGATAATTCCACACGGAAGAGCACTGGGAACCACTCAACAATTGCCCATCGATGATAGACATAATTATTCAGAGGTTTATTTGAAAGCAAAATTAGCAACGCTTCTTGGTGGGAGATGTGCGGAACTTCTTGTTTTTGGAAACAGGTCAACAGGAGCACAAAATGATATTTTGAATGCAACAGAGATTGCAAGAAATATGGTAACAAAATGGGGAATGAGCGAGAAAATAGGTCCTTTGACACTGAGTGACAAAGAAGAGCAAATTTTTTTGGGAAGAGAAATAACGCAACACAGGGACTATTCGGACAGCACAGCACGGACTATCGATGGTGAAATTAGAAGCATAGTCACCAAGGCAGAAGAAAGCGCTTATAAAATTCTTCGGGAGAAGAGGAAGTTACTTGAAAAACTTGCCAGTGAACTGTTAGTGAAGGAAGTACTTACGAAAGTTGAGATTGAAAAACTTCTTAAGATAGAAAGTAAGAAAAGGCTTGTAAAAGGAAAGATGAAAGGAAAAAGTGTTAAGAACATCAAAGCAGGGATAAAAAGGACTAAAGAGAAAAAATAGAGTTAAAACTCTTGTGAACAAAAATAAAGTCAAGAAACTCGTAGGCGAATTAATAAGGGAAAGCGGTTTCGATCCAGAAGAAGAAAGATTGCGAAAGACTCCGGAAAGGGTTGCTACAATGCTTAAGGAAATATTTGCTTTGAGCAAGAAAGACCCCAGAAAAGAACTGCATGTATTTAAGACTTCGGTTAAGAACGAAATAATACTGATCAAAGATATTCCTTTTTTCTCTTTCTGTGAACACCATCTGCTTCCGTTTTTCGGAATGGTTCATATCGCATACATTCCAAGGAATGGGCTTATTGCAGGATTTTCGAATTTTGTATCCCTTGTGAAGGTTGTTTCCAGACGGTTGCAGTTGCAGGAAAGGATGAATGATGAGATAGTAGATGCTCTAATGGATATCTTGAAACCCAAAGGTGCAGCGGTTGTTGTAGAGGCAAGGCATCTCTGTGTGGAAATGCGAGGTGAGAAACAACCGGGAACTCTCATTATAACATCATCGATACGGGGAAAAATGAAGCAAGAAACCACTCAAGAAATGATTATGAAAATGGTAAGGGGTTAGTCCATAGCGTTATGTATGATGTGAGAATATTAAGTTTGAAGTCCATAGAAGAGGTCAAAAGAGAAATGGCGAAAATTGGTGTTGACACGGATTGCGTTGATTCGCTTGCGTTGAAAAGTAAATTCATAGTTTTCAAGATTTCGCATATTCGTTCGGCAGCCTGCAACATCATAAAGCAAAGTGCTCTTTCGGTTGGGACAGACGCTGCTGTTCACAGAGATGTGATAACAGGTATGAAAGAGAATTCTTCGCTGCTATTGTTTGGAAGCCTGAAAGAAATCGAGAGAGTAGCTGTGAAACTGAAAGGACAAGCTTTTGGGCTCAATGAGATATCGGAAAGGCTCATGCAGCGTGTCGGTAGAGATGGAAAAAGAAGGACCTTAAAGACAGCTCGAAGACAGATTGAGTTGGGGGAAAAGGTATATATTATGGGGGTTTTGAATGTTACACCTGACTCTTTCTCGGATGGAGGTGTGTTTGCCGAAAAAGAGAAAGCGGTGGAAAGAGCGTTTGAGATGGTGGAGCAAGGAGCAGACATAATAGATATTGGAGGAGAATCAACTCGACCTGGCTCGGAACGAATTTCAGAAACCGAGGAATTAGAGAGGGTAATTCCTGTCATCAGTGAACTCGTCGGGAAAATTAGCGTCCCCGTTTCCATTGATACATACAAAAGCGTTGTAGCCAGTCAAGCGATAAGAAATGGTGCTGAGATAGTAAACGACATAAGTGGTTTGAGATTCGACGAAGGGATGAAGAAAGTAATTGCTGAAACTAATGCGGGTATCATTATAATGCATATGCTTGGAAATCCGAGGAATATGCAGAAGGAGCCCTCGTATAAAGATACTGTTCAGGAAATCTACGATTTCCTGAAACAAAGAACTGAGTATGCGATGAGTGCCGGAATAGAAAAGGAAAGAATTATCGTTGATCCTGGAATTGGTTTCGGAAAGAGGGTCAGTGATAATTTTGAAATACTTGATAGATGTGGAGAATTCAAGTCGCTTGAATTCCCGATTCTTATTGGTGCATCCAGAAAATCGTTTATAGGGAAAACATTAGGTTTACCGGTTAAAGAGAGACTTAGTGGAAGTCTTGCCTCGTGTGCGGTTGCTATTGAAGAAGGTGTTGATATACTCAGGGTGCACGATGTTTGCGAAACCAGGAAATTTGTTGATATGTATGAGAACATAAGAGAGAGAAAAGTATAGTGCATTACATACGGTTCACAGGAATCGATTTGGTAGATATCGTTATCGTTGCTTTTGTTTTCTACCAGATTCTCAAGTTTGTTAAAGGCACGAGAGCCATACAGATGATAATTGGTTTGACATTTGTTCTAATATTTGCTCTTATTGCAAATATATGGCAGTTGCAAGGGCTTAGATGGATTGTGGATGGGGTCAAGACAATCTGGATTATTGCATTCGTCATTGTTTTTCAGCCGGAGATTAGAAGGGCGTTAACGAATATCGGGAGAACCCGATTGATAAGGTTTTTTCTTAAGGAAACAAGCGAAAGAACTGTTGACGAACTTGTCAAATCTGCCAGAACTCTCAGTGAAAGAGGGCTTGGAGGTCTTGTCGTGATAAAGCGAAGGGTTGGTTTAAAAGGATACTTAGAAACGGGAAAATCCCTTGAAGCGAAAGTTTCTTCAGATCTTATTGTGACGATATTTTCACCCTATTCTCCACTTCATGATGGAGCAGTTGTTGTCGAAGGTGATGTTATTATTGCAGCCGGTTGCATCCTTCCACTTTCACCGAATCCTTCTCTTGATGTGAGCGTGGGGACAAGACACAGAGCTGCCCTGGGTATAACAGAGGAAAGCGATGCCGTTGTCATAGTCGTTTCCGAAGAAACGAGAGAGATATCCTTTGCTCACAAAGGAAAACTGCTCAGAGGAATGGATGATGTAAATCTGAAAAGAAATCTTGAAAAGGCAATGAGATATTGATGGGAGAAAGACAGACCAAAGACTTAAGACTAGAGACCAGAGACTGAAGACCGAAGAGTGAAGAGAGAGGGTAGGCGCAGGCTTTAGCCTGCGAAAGGAATTATGAGATTGCTTCAAAAGAAATATGATAGAAATATTCGCAATGACGAACTGAAAGACAGAGAAGTGATGAGTGAAGAGAGAAGAGTGAAATGGAGTGTCGGAGAAACGGTGAATCGGAGAGAGGCGAGGAGAAAAATTGTGTATATTCATAGTATATTTATCGTTTACAATTAATAACGCATGGCAAATATACAGCGAAGCGAATATACGCAGAATGCAAATAACCATTGACCAATAACTAATAACCAATAACCAAGTTATGACTGAAAAGGAGATATGATGGAAAAGAGGAAAAAAATTAGACTTTTTGTAGGGTTGAGCGTATTCGTTATTGTTCTGATTGTCTATCTCTTAACACTCGCACCAACTTCATCATTCTGGGATTGTGGTGAATTCATAGCCTGTTCATATATTCTTGGAGTTCCTCATCCACCTGGAACGCCTTTGCAGATTCTAATAGGGAGACTTTTCACTCTGCTTCCAATTGGCAAGGAGATTGCGTTCAGAATGAACTTCTACTCCGCATTGAGCGGAGCACTGGCTGCCATTTTTATATATCTCGTTTTTGTCAAAGTGGTTGGCAGATTCAGAAAATTGGAAACAGTATGGGAAAAAGTAATAGTTCACACTTTTGGTGCTGCGACGGCGCTGCTTGCATCTTTTACGTTCTCCAATTGGGATAATTCCGTGGAGGCTGAGGTGTATTCGACATCTGCTTTGATTATGTTCTTCTGCATCTGGTTTGCTTTAGTCTGGCAGGAGAATATTGGAAAGAAGGGGAATAAAAATCTGCTGGTTCTTCTTATTTATATAATTTTCTTGAGTATGGGCGTTCATCTTTTACCTTTATTAATTCTGCCTGGATTATTTGTATTTGTCCTGCTTGTAAAGCCTAAGGATTTGATTGATGCGAAATTCTTCCTGATCATTCTCGGTCTAATTGTTATCGCCGTAACAACGTATTTTTATCTAATGCTAAGAGCAAGGCAGAATCCGGGAATAAATGAAGTTGACCCGACTACATTCAAGAAATTGTGGGATGTGTTTACAAGAAAGCAGTATGGACCGATGAAATTCTTTCCGAGGAAAACGGCAATGGAGACGGGCTATAATGTATTTTACGCAATGTGGCAGCAGGTGTTGGTCTACGCAAAGTACTTTTCGTGGCAGTTTGCAGCATTCCCACGAGAAGTAATGAAGATTTCCACTGCAGGAAGATTCGGCTCCTTTTTTATAACCTGGTTGTATGCAATCCTGGGTTTCTGGGGTTTGTGGTCTCATTTTAAAAGGGACAAAAAGACATTTGCTTTGATTGGACTCATATTCTTGTTTACAGGAATTGGTTTGGTCCTATATCTCAATCTTAGATTTTCACCTTCTGACCCGAATCCTCAGCATATACCAAAAGAGGTTAGAGAAAGAGATTATTTTTACAGCACTTCGTATCTTTTCTTCGTTTTCTTCATTGGAATTGGTTTATGGGAAGTTGCCACGAACTTGATAGAAGCGAGCAGAAAGAAATGGAAATCGATTGTTGCCGTTGCCTGTGCCGTTCTTATTTTCGCATTTCCAGCGGTTCCCCTGTTCAGTAATTATAATTCCCATGTGAATAGACGCAATAACTGGATACCAAATGATTATGGAATGAATCTTCTAATGACCTGTGATGAGGGAAGTATACTATTTACCAATGGTGATAATGATACTTTTCCTCTGTGGTTTGTCCAGGAGGTGAAGAAGTACAGAAAGTTTGACCCTGAGAATATAAAGGGTGTTGTTGTTGCAAACTTGAGTCTACTTAATACCGATTGGTATATAAGAGAGCTCAAGGAGTGGGGAGTCCCTATAGGTTTTACCGAGAGAGAGATACAGATGTTGAGACCGGTAAAGCTTCCGAATGGTGAGGTGCTGTACATAAAAGACCTTGCGATAAGAAGTATTATTGCAACAAATCAGGGTATGAAGTTATCTCCTAAAGACCTCTTTGCTCCAAGAGCAGAATTCGTAAAGAAATATGTTAATGAGAATTACAAAGGGAGATTCAATATTTACTTTGCCGTTACCGTATCAAGGGAAAATATGAAGGGATATGAGAAGCATCTGAAACTTGAAGCACTTGCATATAAAATCGTCCCGGAAGAGGGAAGGGGTATGATAGATGCAGAGAAAACTGAAGATTTGCTTTTGAATAAATTTAGCTACAGAAGTATATTCGATGATAGAGTTTATAAGGATGGTAATACGATAAAATTATTCAGCAACTATGCAGCGGGATTCTTTGCCTTGGGAATATATTTGAAAAACGAGGGAAACGAAGATAGGGCAATAGAGGTGCTTGAATTTGGCAAGAAGTTTGCCATAAAGGATGTTATGCCTTTTGCTTACAGTCTTGCCGAGATATACAAAGAAAGGAAGGAATACGACAAGGCTGAAGAGAACTTAATGGAAGTTTCTGAAAAGATAGAAAGTGGATTGATATATTATATGTTAGGAGAAATAGACGAGGCACAAGGTAAGGATGAGGAAGCACTGCTCAATTATCTGAAGGCAAAGGAAAGCAAAAACGACAAAGTGGCAGGATATGCGGGACTTGTATCGTATTACTTTAGGAAAGGTGATACCCTGAGTGCTTCCAACTATTTGCGTGAAGCTATGGGGCAAAAAGATATCTATAAATATCTCTGGACTTTTTATATGCAGAACGGGGATACAGCTGTGGCAAAATTTCTCATCAAAGATTACCTGAAAGTCCGACCTGACGATGAAAGTGCAAGAAAACTCCTTGAACAAATGGGATAGGAGAAAGGTAGCAAACAGCGTAGAGAATGTAGGGGGCGTTCAGTCGAGCGCCCCTATTTTATGCAAAAAAATTGCGAATTCTGGAACTTTGAAACATAAAAACTCGTCTAAAGAATAGATGAAGAGAAAGAAAGAAATACCTGATCAGGTGCTGCTCTTCGAGATTGCGGAAAATAATGATGAGGATGCGTTCAGACTTCTTTTTGATAGATATTCGGGAAGACTTTTTAACCTCATCTATAAAATAACTCAGCACTATGAAGATTCCAATGACCTGCTTCAGGAGGTTTTTATCAGGGTTTACAAAAACAGAATGAAGTGTTTTAAGATGAGGAACTTTAGGGGTTGGGTATATACCGTCACTCTTAATGTGGCAAGGGACTACTTAAGAATGAACAAAAGGAGGCGCGAGACTGTGTTTGATGATAGTAATGGGATAAGAAAAGACAATGACCCATTGAAGAAGTATGAAAAAGCAGAACTAAAGAGGATGGTTCTTGATTCGTTAAACAAGATAAGCGATAAATACAAGAGAGTTTTTGTGCTTCGAGACATAGAAGGCTTGAGTTATGAAGAAATATCAAAAACCTTAAGGATCAGGGAAGGCACAGTAAAGTCAAGGCTTAACAGGGCGAGGTTGCGGCTTGCCAGAGAGCTTAAAGGAAAAATATAAGCGAGGTGAGTTATATGAAGTGTAGAAAGGTTAGAGCATTGTATACTGCTTTTAAAGATTTGGAGCTTGATAAAAACTTAGAAAAGGAAGTATTAGAGCATATAAAAAAGTGCGGTAATTGCAGAACGCTTTATTCAACACTTGATGTTGTAGTATCTTTTGCGGGCAAATATGAAGAGGTTGAACCTGAGGGTTTAGTTATTGATAAAATCCTGGATAGAGTTAAGACACAAAAGCAAGAAAGGAAAGTGCCAAAACCTGTCTTTGTTATCACTTATGCTGCATTATTTCTCTTCATTGTTGTTATTTCCTTTGGAATTATGCATAGAATCAATGTTAAGAATCAGCTGATTGCCCAGAAGAAACAGGAAGAGCTTATTAAGCGCAAGAATAGATATATTATGGATTATGGGCAATTTGAGAATGGCAGGGTTATCTATACAATCCCGGACAATGGATATTCTGCCAAGGTTATCGAGACCAGTTACTAATGGACATGTATAATGAATATTATACCAGGAGGAAGTGATGAAATTTTTTGTTAGAGCGATGGTCTTAACGATAATTTTATCGGGGAGTTTCTTATGGGCGGGGCAGCTGAATCAATTGGGACAGGAGATAAACGCGTTGTATAAAGACATATCTCCATCGATTGTTTCCATTCATTACGGTCCGAAAGGGGATAAAGACTTTGTCGGAACAGGGGTTGTAATAGATGGAGGAAATATCGTTACGGTAATGAGATTCTTGAATGGTAAGGAAGTGTGGGTTGAGACACAGTATGGCAAAGAACTTTCTGCAGAACTGCGTGCTGCTGATTCTGAGACAGGCATTGCCGTATTGAAAGTGAAATCGAAGCTAAAGCCGGTAAGAATCTGTGACCTTAATACGCTTTCAAAAGGTGATATTCTTTTTGTTGTAGGAAACTCTTTTGGTCTTATGAATGGAATATCGATTAGCCTGTACTCAGGCAGAAGAGAGAATGGGGAATATTTGCAGCTTGGCAATTCTGTTCTTCCCGGGAATAGTGGAGCAGGGGTGTTCAATTCAGATGGCGAACTTGTCGGCATTGTGTCTTTTGCGCTCAAATCAGGTTTTGATATGGGAATTCCAGAGGGCAAAGGGATTGTAAAGAAGGAGATCCGATTAACAGTATCCCCTGAATACGGACTTTCGATGGGTATGATGGGACCAGGTGTTGTTATTCCTGTGGATAGAATGATGGGCCTTGCCAAAGAAATAATAGAGAAGGGAAAGGTTGAGAGAGGGTGGCTTGGTGTGTTTATCAAAGAAAAGGCGAATGGCATTGCGGTAACAGGTGTTGTTGAAGATAGCCCCGCAGAAAACTCCAAAATAAAAGAAGGGGATGTTATTATAAAGTATGGCGGAAAAGAGGTTAAAGACTTAGGCAGTTTCGTTGATATGGTAAAGAATACGGAACCAGGGAAAAAGATTCAAGTTCGGGTGCTGAGGGGTAAGAAGGAATTGAAATTCGATGTGAAAATAGGGGAAAGGCCATCCGAAGAAAAGAAGTTTTTCGGGCTGCGGAAATTGCTACCCCAGGTAAATATTTTTTCTGAAAGTAGTGAGATTGAGAAGATGAAAAAGGAGATGGGAGAACTTAAAAAACAACTGGAAGAAACAAGGAAAAAACTGAAAAAAGAAACCCAATGAATAAAAGAAGAACTGTAGTTTGTCATTCTGAATAATCTGTTCCATATTAACCTGTGAAGAATCTAAAGGCGAGATTCTTCCTAAGCCTGAAAGTGCTGTTGACTCAGAATGACAGGAAAGTAGTTAGGTTAAGAAAAAGGGTTGCTCTTTTGAGCAACCCTTTTTGCACTACATTTCTCGTGTCTTAGAAGCCAAATCCAATGGAGACTCTGTGTATGAGCGAGAGTCTTCCAAGGTCTTCACCTGCGTAGTCAATATTTATCTGCTGGTTACTAAACGGGAGCATGGCACCGAAACCAAAGGCGAAACCTTCATGACCGTTCAGTTTGTCCTCAAACAGGTCGGGGTCATATTTGTATCCACCCCTGAGGGCGAACATATTATTCCAGACATATTCCATTCCAAGTCGGACAATCTCTCTTGAATCGTTTGGATGTGATGCATCGAGAGCTATTGTGAGAAGGCCGGTTTCGCTCTTTATTGCATCATATGCAAGGCCGATCTTGAAGTCCATTGGAAGCGGATATGGAGATGCTGAAATTTCCATTGGCTGACCTTTTCCAATCCAATCACCTTCTTTGAGTTCCGTACCTAACTGTCCTCCCTTAAAAACCATTTCAGGCCCAAAGTTTGTCATAACAAATGCGAGCCTTAGGTTCTTAACAAAGGAAGGACGGTAAAGGGTACCGAAATCAAGGGCTAAACCATTAGCAGCCATATTCCAGATGGTCTCCTGGACCCATTTCAGGTTCATTCCGAAAGCGAATTTGTCTGTGAAGTTTTTTGAGTAATTGAATGTTGCAGCAATACTATTGGCTCCAAATGTTTCACCTGTTCCTTCGGGTTTATACACTGTAGTTACATCCATTTCTCCCATTGAAAGAACGGTCAATCCAAAGCCAATATTTCCAAGCAGACCCATTGGTTTAACATAGGAAACGAAGTTGTTTCTTATGTCTAAGACCCACTCAACATCACTTACGAAAAGTTCGTTTCTGTTTACCTGTGCAGCACAGGCCGGATTCCAGTAAAGTGCTGATGGACCATTCGCAACTGCAGTAAATGCACCAGCCATTGAAGCTCCTCTGGCTCCCACACCTATCTTTAAAAATTGAGCACCTGCTGTTCCAAGTTTGGAAAATGCCGCATAAGATAGGGATGTGATGAGGAGAAGCAAAACTACCGCCAATGCAGTTCTCTTTATCATTTTATACCTCCATTCTGTAAGTTTCATTATCTTATCAGAGCAAATTTCCCTGTTTTGGTTTCTTCGTTGTTTGGCATTGAGATATGGTAGATGAATATGCCACTTGCCGGTCTTTGATCGTTGTCCGAGAGCATATCCCATTTCTCACTTCCGCCCTGAATTGCACTGGAAGCGGTTGCTTCGACCTTGTGTTCAATCGTCTTGATAAGATTCCCTGCGAGTGTGTAAATTCTGATTGTGCATTCACTTGGTAGATTCGTAAATCTCAAGATTGCGTAATCACTGCTCACTTCCCAGGGATTTCTGACAACATAGGGGTTAGGAACAACCTTTATATTGTCAAGCTTTGCAGTTCCAATCGAGAATGCTGTGGTGCCAATAGTGAAAATATTACCTTCGGAAGGAACTACTTCGCCGGAGTTGTAAACGGTCCAGACATTATTATCGCCAGGATGGTTGGACCAGTTCATTGGATATGCTTCATCCCCAAGTTTGTTGAAGTAGTATTTTACTCCGCAGATATAGAAGTATGTTCTTGAAGATAGGTTGTTAGCGCTTATATACTGCGAGTTTACTGTGGGGTTGGCCAAACTTCTGGGACCAAAACTCCAGTTATCTCCCCAGGTTGCTCCAAATGGTATCATAACATTGTTTGTAACATCCCAGACTGTTGCAGTTACGCTGTCGCTGTTGATTGCTTTCCATCTGATTTCGTATGTTACGCCACCTCTAAAAGCCCATAGATTCTCTATACCTGAAATCGTAAGGTTATCAGTATAGGAAGAATCAGCGAGGATTGAATCAGCGGTCATAAGCATTGTTAGTGTTGCGGTAGAGTCCTCGGTAATCGTTGTATCCGTGCCACTAACAACCGAAACTACATTCGTGATTGTCCACGTTGAATCTCCAAAGTGAATACTTATGTCGCCCGAATATTCCACACCATCGAATAGAGGAGAAATGAAACTACCTGCTACACTTAGAGCATAGACGGAGTCGTATTTTGTCGTTGTTGTAACCGTATCTGCAGTCGTATCGACTGTAACGGATTCTGTTGCTGCTGTGAAACCAGAGATCAGTTCGACAAAGGCATCGATGTTTGATAGCATAAGAGAATCAGGCTGATAGTATACATCGTAGTTGTAAACAGGCAGGTCATCGGTTCCTTCTTTGATGGTCTGGAATTTGATATCGTAGGAGTGTCCCGTTACCAGGATTCCACCTTTTGCTGCTGCAGTGGATGTAACAGCGTTTGTAACACCTCCGGATTGCGTAACATTTGCACTTGCGTTATTTATCTTATTTCCGAAATCACTCATTGGAACGACTACGACCTCGTTTTTCCCACTTTCCTGTGATATGAAGGCCGTGTCTCCAAGTTCACCTGATGTGTTGTAATCGAATGCAGAAACACCGTAGTAATAGTTGAAACCGTTGTAGACTCCGACAGAATCAACATAGGTATACTGCATACCTGCGTCTGCTCCGTTTTCTGTTCCATCGGGAAGCAGTTTGATGCCATCTTTCTTGTCGAACTCCGCAATTTCGGTCCAATCGCCTGTTTTCCCTAACTTTCTCCACACCCTGTAACCCTGAACATCATACTGTCTGTAGATTGTGTCTCCTACTGCCTGCATCGCAGGATAGTATTTGTCAGGAGTTTTCTCTACTGTATTATCCCAGCAAACTGTTACTTTCTCGTTCCCTGGAATGATAGCCGTGATTGAAGGTGGAGGGGACGGAGGTCCGGGTGATGCCCAGTCAAGGTCATAAAGCTGCTTTGCAGCATCACCTTCCTGTTTTAGATAAAGAAGTCCACCGGTGTTTCCGTTTGAGAACATCATTGCCATAATAATTGTATCGGCTTCACCTGGAGCAAGGGTAAAAGGACCTGCAGACATTGCCATTCTCTTATCACTCGGGTCTACATCAAAGCTATCTCCAAATGGATTGTAGACTGGTGGGCTAACAGTAAAATCATATCCTGCCATAACAAGGAATCGTTCCCTGTCAATAGTTGCATCTATGTCCCTTGTGAATTTTTTGAAAGCGCTCAGTGGAATCCTTTCACCGGGGTAAATTATCGTATCAGGATTTGCCGGGTCCTGTCCAACTTTTACTGTATCATCTGCTACGGGACCCTGAAGGAACCTGAAGCCAATGTAATAAGGTGGTAAGGCATCCCATCCTGCTTCCTGAGTGGTTGTAAAAGTGTATCCAAGACTTCTTTTTCTGTCCAGTCCAACAAGGTCGTTATCCGCATTTCCGATGTCAAGGTCACTTCCAAGTCCAACATACATCTGTTTTACGGTATCCGTGCCTGTATTTTCAATGAAATATTCAATGAAAAGCATATTTTCAAGTAGCTTTTGAGTCCAGGCAAATGTATGTCTTGTTACAGTGAGTGGTAATGTGACATAGGGGGCTTCGGTTTGTTTGCTCGCTTCGTGGCTGTTGAACATACACCAACTGTCTTCATCACCAAGTACTATTTTTTCTGTTCCAGTGGAATCCAGATATGGCCACTCGTTAAGATCAGCCTGGTTAGTGCTGACATAGAGTCTATCTTCCGGATGGCTCTGGGGGTCAGCAAGGTGGTCGGCATTATGTTCTTTTGGTCCAGGAATAAATTCTTTACCTGAGCCAACGGTATTGTATCCATTCACACAGACACTATCGCCATTGCTTGTTAGTCCGGCAATCCAGATACCAGCACCATAAATATATGCATTAGCGCTCCCTTTTGGCCACCAGCATCCGGCTGTTGATGCAAGACTCTGTCCATATTGTCCAAAGTTTGTAATGAATGTTTCTACCTGGTTGATTTCGATTTTCTCGTTCCCGTAAGCTCTTGTCCCCGGTGTTGTCTTTTTATAGGAGAAAGCAGCAGTCGCCATAAGAAGAAGAAGGGAGCAAGAGAGCATCATTACCAAGAGAAACTTTCCTGCTTTTGGGCTTATCATCATAGCCTCCGTTTTTGGTTTTTGTGTTTCAGGTTAAAAACTTACACTGATTCCGACATGGATTTTTCTCGGGTCGCCATAGAGATACGGGTCGTTAAGCAAGTCTTCATATGCTGACTTGTACGAATCGTACCATTCCTTCTTGGTAAGTTCTCCATTGTGGTCGAAATCCCTTCTTTCATCATATTTGCTGTGGTCTGATGGTATTACATTGTCGACATCCGGTGGCCAGGTTGAAGAAATGTATCCGTCAAATGTTGAAAGCTTCATATTGTCATCCGTCTTTCCTGTTTCAGGATAAACATTCACGACATTCTCTATGTTGAGCAGATTAGTTATTTCAGCAAATACAGAGTAAGTCAGGTTCCACATCCTCAGACTTTTTGCAACTTTCAAATCCGTTGTCCAGTTCCAGGGCATACGTTCTCCATTGACTTCTCCGATAATAAGCTGTGATGTATTCCTCTTTGTATAGGGAAGTCCGCTTGAAACACTTGTCAGAACATTGATGTTTATGTCTTCTAATGGATAAATGGTGCCCATTGCGGGACCGGTCTCTTCCGGAACTCTGAAATTAACCTCTGCCGATATAAGATGCCTCTGGTCAAATTCAAGAGCATAATCAGTTTTTGGCCTTGGAACTGCCTCTCCTGTAACAGGGTCAACAGGTACATTTGCAATATAGTCATAGTAAGCCTGTGTTCCATAAGAACCAGTTCCTTTTGCCTGTGATAATGTATAAACAAATTTTCCTGAAAGGAATTTTGTCGCCCTTTTTGAAAAGGTGAATTCCGCTCCTTTTACATTACCGTAATCTTCGGTTACGAATTGTGTATAGGAGTTTGCTGGGTCAGGAACGAGTTGAACTCCAATCAGGTCATAAAGGTCTTTATAGTAAACCGTTACAAAAAACGCAGCGTCAGGTGACAGCTGGTGTGCAAGACCAATTTCATAAGAGGTTGTTTGCTGAGCACTAATATCAGGATTTCCTATTCTTGTCCAGCCACCCCTTGCGTTGGCAATGTCTGTGTTGATGTTGTCATACAGGCGGATTAGTCTGGGAATCTGGAAGAACTGTCCATAGGAGACATGCAAGACCGTGTTTTCTGTTGCCGGGAAGGAAACTCCAAGCCTTGGGCTGAACTTCATCTTCGGTTTAGCATCTTCCTTACCAAGGATGATTCTGGTTGGGTCTATGTATTTCTCGGCATTTGCATCAAGATAGTCACCCCTGATTCCTATGTTGAGAATAAATCCGGGATATTCCATCTTATCCTGAACATACATTGCACCTTGCAGTGGCTTGTATGCGTAATCATCAAAGTATAAGCACTGGGTGAGGTCGCGGCTGCTTTGGGCATTTGGACTTGTAGCAATATAGCCTCCGTAGTGGCGCTCTGCTGTGTGTTTAATACCCTCCAAACCGCCTTTTAGCTGGTGATGGTCGGTAATCTGACTTGTTATGTCAAATTTTCCATCTATATAGGAGGATAGCCTTTCTGTCCAGTTTCCACTTCCACTGTATCCAAAGGCAAAGTTATTACCTGACTGTCCGTTTACACCCCAGGGGTAGTAGTAATTTCCATTTCCATCTTTGGCGTAGTAATCAAGGCTGTCGACGGATGCGGCACGCTGTCCTGAGCTTGTCACTTCATCCAAGGTATCAAGCCACCAATCTTTAAACTTAACATCACCCAAGAGACTTATATCTTTTTCAACATCCCTTATTCCTTCCCATCTGTGAGTGCTGAAATAAGCGACATTAAGTGTGTAGAATGTTGACTGGGAAAGGACTTGGTTAAGCGTAAAGTGCCCTTGTTGAGCACTTGTTAAAACCGCTACTCTTTCGAAAGGTGGTTTGTACTTATCATCTTGCTCGCTCCATTGTGATTCGCCGGGTAGTCCAAAGGTGCCACAATATTCACCATACTGGGTTCGTGTTGTGAATCCACTTGTTGTTATACGGATTTTAGGACCGACCTGGTATGATACCTTGGCATTCAAAGAATAATAATCTCTGTCCGTATTGGACAGTGGGAAGTAGTATGAATTTTGATGGTCTCTTGCCGTAAGTTCCGATGATAGGAAATAAGATAAACCCTTTATTCCTGGAACAGGTCCACCGAAGTTGAGTTCACCTCTATGAAAACCTTCATATAGACCTCCTCCACTTGGACCAGCTTCGTAACCGTTCACAAGATATTTCTCATTATCATTCTTAAAAGGAAAATCTGTTGTATATCTCAAGAAACCTTCTGTCTTCCTTCCTTCCTTTGTTACGAGGTTTACTATTCCACTCATTGCCTGTCCATATTCTGCATTGAAACCACCTGTCTGGACAACTACTTCTTTTATGGCGTTCATATTAACCTGAGCGCCAGCCTGTCCAGTAATTGCATCGTTTATGGACATACCGTCAACCATATAGACTATTTCGTCAGCTCTTCCACCTCTGATGTGTAAACCTTCAGTTGCACCACTCGCACCACCTGCGGAATTAAGCACGCCCGCCTGTTCTGAGATAACATCATTGTAGTTGTGCGCAATTCTGTTTTCCATTTCCTCTGAGGTGACAAAATGTGTAGTTGATGTTACATCTTTTTTAACCATTGGTCTCTTGGCAATGACAACAACTCCTTCAACTTTTATGACCGTTTGTGAGAGTTCGAAATGGATGGTTGTAGTAAAATCCTGAATTACTTGCACACCGGTTTTTGTTACCGGTTTATAACCAATCATTGTTGCCGTGAGAGAATATGTTCCTACAGGAACATTAATAACGAAATATTGACCGCTCGTGTTTGCTGCTCCTCCCATCGATGTGCCTGTGATAACCACATTGACACCGGGAAGTATCTCACCTGTATTTGCATCGATTATCCGTCCCATAATCTTTCCTGTAACTCCAGCAAAGACGCTCGAGATGGAGAAAAGCAAAAGGAGAGTAATCAAGAACGGTATCTTTATGAATCTTTTTGCCTCGTTGTTCATGGCATACTCCTTTCGTTAACCATTATCTCAGAACCAGAAGTTTCTTGGTTGCTCTAAAATTACCTGCGTTCAGCCGATAGAAGTAAACACCCTGGGCTACACTCTTGCTATTGTTGTCTTGACCATTCCAGAGCACATTTTTGTATCCTGGTTCCTCTACACCGTTAATAAGTGTTTTTACAAGTCGTCCCGCTGAGTTATAGATTCTCAGTGACACGTTTGCTTTTTTAGGAATTGAATAAAGAATATTGGTTCTATTGTTGAATGGATTAGGTCTATTCTGAGAAAGGGCGAAAATCTTCGGCATATCCGGGATTCCCTTATCTTCGGATGTAATTTTTATTGCCGTTCCGAACCAGGTCAACACATTTCCTAAAACTGTAATCTGATCTGTTTTTGGTAGAGAGACATACATAAATGGTAAGAATACAACCTTGTTGGTTGCATCAGACCATCTGACGCCGCGAACTGTGGTTGCTCCCGCATCTGTGAAGATTGCGATTGCACTTGTATCAATACCAACCTCGTCATTCCAGTTATCTAGCGGAAATGTTTCCTCTGCGACAATTCCATTTGAGATGGGATCGCCTGCAACTCCATAGACTGAGTCATAGCAGACATCATTGTAAATGTAATTTACCTTAAGAACATCGTAAGGAAATTCACCGGGGACATAAGTAACGTTTGACCAACCGTCCCATAATCCGAGGATTTCATCGGAATTAAAGAATATATTTCCACCGGCAAGCATATAGTCATACAGCACATTCCCAGTGCTTGTCTTCGTGAGGATTGTTCCGTAACCCCAGTCACCGTTCCAGATTATTGCGCTGTAGTTAGGAAATACGGTTGAATCCGGTGTTCCGTATACTACTGGGTCATAGACATCATACCCACCGGTTATACCGAGTGAATCGAGCACATCCTGGTAGTCAAGAACCGGGTCATAAGATTCGTTCACATAAAGGACGTTTGCTGTGGGAACCAAAAACCAGAATTCATAAGAAGGCGATAATGAAACTTGGTTGTCCGAGTCCAATGCCTCAACATGATAGACAATATCAGTTTGTGTAGCATAGACTGGAATGTTTGCCGAATAGTCAACACCACTTTTTGAAGCTGTCATCGGAATTGTATCAGGAACTCCATTTGCCACAACAATAAGGTCAACTGAAAGCAGTGAATCTGTAAAGTTTGTAACTGTAACGCTCACAGGATAAGGTCCTGATGTTGTGGTTGTAGAGTACTGCTCGAGTCCCAATATAGCCGCGGATGGTGTATTATCAAACCAGTCCATAATTCTACCGATTAGTTCCTGTTGCTGCTGTATTTCAGGAGTGTACGGAACTGCGTAATCTTCTATGTAAGCAAATGGGAAATACAGCCAAACTACCTTATATAAGCCCGGCTGCTCGTATCTGAAAGCACTGCAGTATCCCCATTCGTCGTATAGAATTCCTCGCCATTGTGTTGTGTCAGCTGGCTCATCGAATTTTCCATTATAATTGTATCCAGGTCCAACCCAATAATAAGGAAAAACTGTTATTGGCCAGTCTTCATTGAAGACTGCCGTAATTTGGTCATTTGTTCTTCCATAATACACGGATATGGAGTCAGATGCATAATCATCTGTTCCACCAAGAATGCCGAAATAATCATAGAGAAATTCACCTGGTGCTGTTGTATCGGCTCCCCAAGCATATCCGAATTCTCCTGCCGGTATATCCATACCGGAAACAAGCAGATTACCACCACCATCAAGAAAATCCTCTATCATTGACTGAGCATTGAAGAATGTTGCTCCTGAATATTCCCAGGAATTCCAGATAATTACATTGTATCCTGCATTGAGAACTGAATTATCCGGGGCTCCGTCGGATGGAATATCCCACCAGTCTGCGAGTGGGATAACGTCACTAATTACATCGTATGAGTAACCTCCACCGTAGTAGTCGTCGTTAACGAAAAGGATATCACTCGTTTTTGCTTTTACTGTATAAGATATGGGATTCATTGCCGGAAGGTTTTCCAAGCCCTGCATATCGAAACAATTAATATAGTAATCCATTGTTTGACCAGCACTTATTCCGGGCAGTATTGCCTTCCATTCACCGTTAGAGGGGTCGCCGGAGATAAGGGTCATAGAAAGGGTGTCATATGCTCCTCCATCGATACTATAAAAGAGGTTTGCGGTAGCAACTCCTGTGGAGTCCAGCGGAATACCTAAATCGGAAAGCGTTGTTGTTACTTCCCTTCCCGTTGTTAAATAAGTATTTGATAATTTGTCATATGCCTCTATTGACGGAGGTGGGTTTTCGTACATTCTTACAAGGGCCCTGATATAAACATGGTGCCAGGATGAATACCATCCGAACGGACCTGCTCCACCGGAAGTACGCTGCATAATGGTATGATAAGGTGGTGAAACACTTGCGTCTATGATTGGACTGGAGACTCCATCATCCATTATGTATGCTGCATAGAAAACATTTTTTGCAACATCGGGCATCGATGTAATATCCAGAGTATCCCAGCCATCCGGTGCGGTTGCCGAAACCTCAGGCTGCAGATATGTTTCTATAGGACTGGGACCTGCATTTGCTCCCCCGTGATATTCTTCGTAGTCGTTTAGAAAATCTATAGTATCCGAAGGGTCAGAAACATAGTACGTGACTGCACCGCCAGCGGCAAAATAGTAATAAATGGCAAGCAATGTACAGGCTGATGGTGACTGAAACCATACACCGACATGAAAACCGGATAGCAATCCACCGAGGGATGATGCTTCGCTCCCATTATCGTAAGCGAGCACCATATCTACTGAAAACGGAGAGGGACCGGGTCCACTCCCACCTTTTTGCATTCTTTTTGGGATAGGTCTCACTTCAGGGAGTGCTGGTTTGTTATTCACCAGAGGAACAATCTTGCTTGGCTTACCGTATTGTGCAGGTGTAAGGAGTACATCGACTGGTTTTGCTGTGGCAGAAGTAACCGTAGCAAGAATGAGAAAAACAAACAACAGCATTGGAATCTTCTCTTTCATCATTCACTCCTTGCTTTAAATTGTTCTCATAAATCTCCTCATTACCATCAAGGAGAAAACCTTAAGAATCACCACCTCCTTCCAGATTTTTGAATTTTTACTAGTTAGTGCATACTTTTAATAGTGCATTATATCAATTTAACAAAATGTAATACAAAAATGGGGTTTTGTCAAGTTTTTTTTTGCCAGAACTTTTCTTATTTTTTTTCAGAAACACTGGATTTCTAATCCATCTTTTGCTTTTCTATTATTTTTTTCCTGAGGACTGCGAGATTGTGCGTGATTGCTGGATTATGTGGGTCGAATGTGAGCGCTTTTTCAAAGGCAGCGATAGAAAGGTCATACTTTTTTCTGAGGAAATAATATTCACCGAATCTTGAATAAAGAATCGAGTATCTTAGTTTACCTTTTGTATGCCGAGGGTGAGGTAAAGTAAAATTGTTTGCAGTTAACTGTTCGCTATTTCCGACAATTTGAAACAATGGACCCAAAGGAATGATATTCCTTTCCGGCAAAGAGATTCCGGCTCCTGGCGTGTAAAAAAAAGTTCTCTCTGAACTGGCGAAAAGCGAAAATGGAGTAAGTTTTCCAGTCCAGTCATAACCAGACGATTTAATGTCATTTATGAACCAATCTTCAGAAAAAAGCGGAATGTAAAAGATATCGATATCCTTTTTTTGTTGAATCTCTCTGAGGTACTTAAGAATAAAATAATCATTTGTGTTTTCCGTCAGAAGTATTGAGTTGGGGGGGAGCCAATGGAGAAGTGTTTCACCATAGTTTTTTGCATCAAAATCACCTTTTCTTGAATCTTCCTGGTAGTTTAATAATAGGGGCAAGAGCGACAATAAGACAATAAATAAAGATAAACATAACCTTAAGCCTTTGTTTTTTACTATCGCTATTATGTTCATTATACCAATTCCTGCAACAACAAATAGGACGAAGAATGACGGAAGAAAATAGGCATAAAAGTCGGGACCTCTTCCTGTGAAAAAAGACAATACTACATTGAAAATTATTGTTAAGAGGAAAAATATAAGAATATTGTTTGCTTTCCTTTTGAGCTTGATAAATCCGAAGACAATGGGTATAATCGTCCAGTAAGATATTTCCCTTAAGAATTTTGTGAAGAAGGGGTTAATAGATTTCTCCGTGTACTGGAGCGTGAAAAAACCTTTCGAAAATTCCCTTGCAGTAAGAAGTGAAATGAAATTCCTTATATTGTAAGCATTTCCCCAGTTAAAAACGGGATTAAACCTTGCTCTTATTGGAATATAGAGGTAGAATGATATTCCCAGGAAAAAGAGAAGAATAGAGGGCAGAATGTATCTTGTTTCGAGTTTCTTTCTTTCAAGAATAATAAAAGTGAAGAAAGCAGGAAAAAGAAAGGTAATTGTGACATTATTGCAGAGACTAAGTCCAAATAGATATGAGAAGAGAAGGATAAACTTTCCTGCTTTTTTAGCGAAGAGGAAAAGAGACACAAAGAGTGAAATTGACAGCAAGGTATGTAATGTGTAAACTTCTGCAATCTCTGTATAGTACCAGAAGGTTTTTGAGAATGCAAATAGAAGGAGTGAAGAGAAAATAGTTGCATAAAGGAATTTTGTCTTTCTTAATCCGAAGATTGAAGAAAGCATGAGTATGAGAAAAAGCGAGAAGAGGAGAAGAGAAAAGAAGGAGCAGAAAACGGAAAAAGCGTTAACTCTTAAGGCAGAATGCTCTAAATCTGTTTTTAGAGTGAAAAGATGTGCGAGAGTGATATACAATGGATGTCCCGGAGGATGGGCAATCCCAAGGTTTTTTGCTGTCGTAATAAATTCGCCTGAATCTTCCCAGTAAACAGTGGGGGAGATAAGGGAAAAGTAAGCAATCGAAATTAAGATCGAGAATATTAGCGAGAAAACAAGAGCTTTCTTCATTACCCATACTATATAGGAAGTTTGAGCGATTATCAAGAGAAAACTTAAAGGCAGAAGAGAGATTAGTGAAACGGAGCATCGGTGAAACGGAGAAACGGCGAAACGGAGAGAGGCGAGGAGAAAAATTGTGTATATTCATAGTGTATTTAGTAGTATATTTGTAGTGTATTTATTGTTTATAATGAATAACGGTCAGTAAATACACAGTGAATCGAATATACGCAGAATGCAAATAACCTAATTGACCAATAACCAATGACCAATAACAAAGTATGTCTCTGTGGTTTTATTTAGTGTTTGTGATAAAATTCACAATTCTCTTGACAAATCTATTTCTTGCCTTTATAATCTTTATATGGGACTGAGTGAAAAAAAAATAAAAATTCTCTTCAAGATAGGTTTCTTGTATCATAAAACCGCTTTTGACCCTTTAATAGATATATATGAGAAAGACAGAAGATATGATGTATGGCTTTCCTGTAGGGAAGAGAAGGAAAAGGTTCTTGGCATTTTTACACATTCGTTGGAGAAAAACATACTTGAGAGATTCAAAAGAGAGGGACATAAAGTTACACACTCTGAGGCAGGGTTCGATGTGGTCTTTTCAGGGGATACAGTCACAAATCACAAGGAACTTGGAAGAACCATAATTTGTTTCATAAATCACGGTTCCGGGATAAAGAACATAATGTATAGGAACCTGGCAAGAGATAAAAAAACCAAATATCAGATATTTGTTGAAGGTGAATACAGAGAGAAAAAACTTTACGAGAAAAATTGTCTTGGAGTTTCTAAGGTTTTTACGGTTGGAATGCCAAAACTTGATGCGCTTTTTAGCGATGGTTTTAATCGTTTAAAACTACTCGAATCATTGAAACTTGACAAAGGTAAAAAGACGGTCTTGTATGCTCCAACATATAAGCCGACATCAGTCTTTGAATTAAAGGATGCAATATTTGAGAAAACGAAGAAATACAATGTTATAATAAAACTTCATCCCTATAGTTGGAACGGTAGATATGCGTCGCATAAACATCATAGCATTTTTGAAAAAAGGGTTAAGGATTTCAAAAATGTGGTTTTGCTACCGAAGGAGGATTATTCGATTCTTCCATACCTTTCAATCGCTGATACGATGCTCACAGAAGCATCAAGCACTATGTTCGAGTTTCTCGCAACAGGTAGAACAGGCATTATATATGACATCAATAGTGATAGGCTGAAACATTCGGATGGGATGGATATTCTTGATGAGGATAATAGGAATTTCTTGAAAAGAGCTTTTGTCCATTTCAGTAAACCGGAAAATACCGAAGATGCAATTAGGGATGCTCTATCAATTAATCCTAAGAGGGAAAAAGAGAAAGATGCTGCAAGAGATAGATTATTCTGCAAACTTGATGGTAATGCTTCTTTGAGGGTAAAGGAAGTTGTGGAAAGATTGCTTGAAGATGGAAGTTCAAGAAACATACCATAGTGAAGAGAGAAGAGAGAAGAGGGAAGAGAGAAGAGCGAAACGGAGAAGGACAAGTTAAAAGTGAAAAGTAAAAAGTTAAATCTGAGTACAGCAAATACACAGTGAATCGAATATACGCAGAATGCAAATAACCTAATTGACCAATAACCAATGACCAATAACAAAGTATGTTTCTATTTCGTTGTTTTAGGATTATGACTGGTGTAATTATTGCTGCAGGAAGGGGGGGAAGACTGAATAAAGTTTCGGGGGGTATTCCCAAAACGCTTCTTCCGATTAATGGGAAACCGATACTTCAGTGGATAATTGACGAATCTGTTAATGTCGGAGTAAGTAGGTTTGTTATAGTAACTGGTTATAATGGTGAAAAAATCGAGGAGTATTTCAGGAATAAGCTAAACGTAGATGTTAAGCTACTCTTTAACCCTCTCTGGGAAAAGGGTAATGGCATATCCGTGCTTTCTGCCGAAACAGAGGTTATTGGAGAAGAATGTTTTCTGCTTATGATGTCAGATCATCTTATAGAAAGGGAAATAATAAGAGGTATACTGAATATGAAGAAGGAGCAACCGGCGTTGGCTGTTGAAGAAAATCTGTCCAAGGTTTTTGACCTGGAGGATGCAACAAAGGTTTACATTGAAAACAAAGAGATTGTTTCCATAGGGAAAGAACTTAAACAATACAATGGAATTGATGCTGGTCTTTTTCTTTTAAACAGAACAATCTTTCGATTCTTGAAGAAAGCCGTTGGGAAAGGAAAAGATTCCTTAACAGAGGGTATTAAAGAGATGATAAAGGAGTATAGACTTTTTCCATTTAGTATCCCTCGTGAGCGTTTCTGGATTGATGTTGATTCTGAAGAATCATATTCAGTGGCAAAACAAATGTGGAGGCAAAAATGAAAAAAAATATACCTGAACCAACCTTGAGAAGGCTTTCCTGGTATCTGAGGTACCTTGAAAGGTTCAAGGAAAAAGGGGCAGAAGTAATCTCAAGCAAGGAGTTATCTCTGGCTTTAGGATTATCTGATGCGCAAGTAAGAAGGGATTTGTTTACGCTTGGAGGGTTTGGAAAAAGAGGAGTTGGGTATAATGTTGAAAACCTTTACGATTTTTTAGTCTCTTTTTTCGGGCTTGACAGGGAGCAAAAGGCGATTCTTGTCGGATGTGGTAATTTAGGTAAAGCATTGCTGCAATATAAAGGGTTTAGGAAGAGGAAATTCATTATCACATATGCTTTCGATGTCGATAAAAGAATAATAGGTGGAGAAATCGGAGATGTTTTGATTGAAGATGTGAACGATATGAAGAGACGGGTTCAAACGAATAAAATTATGTTTGGAGTAATTGCTACGCCAGCAGCATCGGCGCAAGATATTGTTGATAGAATGATAGATGCGGGAGTTAAGGGGATTCTGAATTTTGCACCCATAAGGTTACAGGTTCCTTCAGGTATTGCACTAACTCCCGTGGATTTTGCAATTGAACTCGAATGGCTCTCTTATCATATGCACCATAAAGTCAAGACATAAGGGTGAGGAGAGAAGAGGGATGAGTGATGAGCGAAAAGCGAGGAGCGAAACGCAGAAACGGAGCATCGGAGAAACGGGGAAAGACGGACGAGAGAAGAGAGAAGAGTGAAGAGTGAAACGGAGTGTCCGAGAAACGGTGAATCGGAGAAACTGCAAGGATAAAGCGTAGAGACAAATGAAAAGTAAAAAGTTAAATCTGAGTACAGCAAATACACAGCGAAGCGAATATACGCAGAATGCAAATAACCTAATTGACCAATAACCAATGACCAATAACAAAGTATGTCTCTGTGGTGAAATTGGTTTTTGGTGGGGTGGTTGGGAAACCTTGAATTGATGTTTACCGTGTAGTAACCGTGGCTAAATATGTTTTTTTGCTGAAAAGGCTTGACATTAGTATCTAAAGATGTTATTTATTTGCTTAGATGAATAATGTAGATGAGCTTTATTATAAGTTTTGCGATTCCACAATCAAATTTAATTTGAGAAGCACAACAAAAAAGGGGGTAATCAAAGAATTGGTTTCTGCTCTTTCTTTGGAGGCAAATGTTCGGAATATCTTAATAAAAACTTTATTGAAGAGAGAAAGCATGGGCTCGACTGGTGTGGGGAAAGGTATTGCCATACCTCATGCAAGAACATTGCTTGTCAAAGATTTCAAGTTGGTAATTGGCGTATCAAAAAAGGGTGTTGAATTTGATTCCTTCGACGGAAAACCTGTATTTATCTTTTTTATGCTTATCGCTCCGCCAGAGGAATCTTCCAATTCCTATCTGATTACACTTGGGAAGGTTGCAGAATTTGCAAGGTCTATTGCGCTCAATGGAAAACTCTTTAAGGCAGCGAATGAAAAAGAATTCCTTGAAGTGGTTAAAGAAATAGAAGAGAAGACAAAACCTTAATGAACAGACAGTTGGAATTACTTATTATGCTTCATGATTTAGACATCTTGTTTGAGGAAGTAAACCAGGATAAACAGGCTGGTTTTGAAATCAAGAAGAAGCAAGAGGAATTGGTCAAGGCAAAAAGAAAAGTTGAAAACGAATTAGCTCCGAATAATTTGAAAATGTACAGAAGACTTGCTGGAAAATATGTACGTGCTGTGGTTCCTGTTATAGAAGGCATTTGTTACGGGTGTTTTGTCACATTGCCGACTTCGTTTGTGGTGAGAAAGAACAAGAATGAGGGTGTTGATAACTGTCCGAACTGCGCCAGGTTCATATACTGGTTTGAAGATTAATAATTATACAATAAAGGTAGTATGATGATTTCACAGATTACAAAAGCAGATTACACTGATTTCTCAATGCAAAAGCTAATCTGTGCAATCTAATTAAAAAATCAATATAATCAAGTATAATGAAATTATACCTGGAGGGGAACGAATGAAGATTGCGATGATAGGAACAGGTTATGTCGGGCTTGTAACTGGAACCTGTTTTGCTGAATTAGGGAACAATGTAATATGCGTTGACAATGATATTGCAAAGATTGAAAAACTTAAATCGGGAATCATCCCGATATATGAGCCGGGACTTGATGAGATGGTAAAGAAGAATTGCGATGCAAAACGATTATCTTTTACCTCCGACATCAAGGATGCAGTCAAGGTTTCCAGTATTATCTTTATCGCTGTAGGTACACCTCCGAAGGAGAATGGTGAGGCAGACCTTTCCAGTGTGGAGAAAGTATCATCTATCATCGCCGATGTAATGACAGAGTACAAATTAGTAGTTGGAAAAAGTACGGTCCCTGTTAACACAGGGAAGTGGATAAAAAAAACAATAAACTTAAGGAACACAAAAGGGGTTAATTTCGATGTAGCATCGAATCCAGAATTCTTGAGAGAAGGTTCCGCAATAGACGATTTTCTCCGTCCCGATAGGATTGTCATTGGCGTTGAATCGGAAAGAGCTAAAAATATTTTAACTGAATTATACAAGCCAATAGATGCTCCAATCCTTGTTACGGACATAGAAAGTGCTGAAATAATAAAACACGCTTCCAATTCATTCCTTGCAACGAAAATCTCCTTCATAAATGCAATTTCGGTTATATGTGAGAGGGCAGGAGCAGATGTAATTCAAGTTGCAGAAGGAATGGGATTGGATAAGAGAATCGGAAAGCATTTTCTTAATGCTGGTGCAGGTTTCGGTGGTTTCTGTTTTCCGAAAGACCTGGGTGCTTTCATAAAAATTGCCGAGAATCTTGGGTACGATTTTAAGCTGCTTAAAGCCGTTAGTGAAATTAATGATGAGCAAAAGAAAGCGATTGTAAAAAAGGTCAAAGAAAATGTCTGGAATCTTGGTGGAAAAACAGTTGGTGTTCTCGGTCTTTCATTCAAACCAAATACAGATGATATTCGTTATGCTCCTTCCATTGATATCTTGAGGGATTTGATAAGTGAAGGTGCGAAAATTCGTGTTTATGATCCAAAAGCAATGGAAAGAACAAAAGAAATTTTCTCCGACATTACATACTGTGACAACCCGTACGAAGTATGTGATGGCAGCGATGCATTGGTTATTCTTACCGAGTGGGATGAGTTTAAGAAGTTAGACCTGAAGAAAGTGAAAAAACTCTTGAGAACAGCTGTGATAATCGATGGAAGAAACATCTTCGAGCCTGAAACCTTGAGAAAAATGGGATTTGTATATACCGGGATAGGCAGAAAGTGAAGGACCTTTCTATAATAGTTCCTGCATATAACGAGGAAAAAAACATTCCAGTCGTGACATATGAAATACAAAATGCTCTGAAAAAGTCTGGAATTGATTTTGAGATTATTCTCGTTGATGACGGTAGCACGGACAGAACATGGGAAGAAATGAAGGCTGTAAAGCAGAAATATGATAACATCAAAATCGCAAGGCACAAAGCGAATAGAGGGAAAACCGATGCGCTGCTAACAGGTTATGATTTATCAGATGGAGAAGCTATTCTCTTGTTTGATGCAGATTTACAATACAGCACTGACGATATCATTAGACTATATTCAAGAATGAAAAAGGGTTATGATATTGTTAGCGGTTGGAAGCAGGGGAAATATTCGAAACAGTTTATTTCAAGGATTTACAATTCTCTATCCAGAAAACTTTTCAGACTTCCCATTCATGACCAGAATTCGATAAAAATATTTACCAGAGAAGTGCTGCAGAAAATAAACCTAAAAAAAGATTGGCATAGATTTCTTGTAGCACTTGCTGTTAATGAAGGTTACACAGTTTCGGAAATCAAGGTTGCTCTGCAACCTCGAAGATTTGGAACGACCAAGTATGGCGGTAAAGGGAGAATAATAATTGGAATATTCGACCTTTTGAGTGTGAAGTTTCAGATTACTTTTCTTAAGAAACCTATGCTTCTTTTTGGGTCTACCGGCTCTGTTTTTATTTTGCTTGGCATAATTACAGGTATTATTTCTCTGATACTCAGATATGGATTACATCAGGGGTTTAGACCTTTACTCTATCTCGTAATATTATTCGTACTATCGGGGCTTCTCCTGCTTGCAATGGGATTTCTCGGTGAAGCGCTTGCATCTATCAATGAAAGAATTTCAAGGATCGAAAAAAAAGTAAGTAAGTAGCCGCAGGCTTTAGCCTGCGAAAATAATTATGAGATTGCTTCCGAAGAGATATGAGAAAACTTCTCGCAATGACGTAATAAACCAAGTAAACTCAATAAACTGTGTCAACTGTGAAAACTAAGTAAACTATGTGAACGAAATTACTTAGATACTAAATTTATGCAAAAAGAGAAGGGATATTGCGAGTAATAGGTATTGATCCTGGGCTTGGAAAAACCGGATATGCTGTACTGGAAAAAAATGCAAACAAATTCGTTATTGTAACATCGGGATTAATTACTACAGAAAAAGAATCCATTGCCCAGAGACTTACATTTATATACAGAAAGCTTGTGGAAATCATTGACAGATTTTCTCCTGCGCTTCTTGCCGTTGAATCCGGATTCTATAGCAAGAATGTGGATAGCCTGATAAAGATGAGCGAAGTAAAAGGAGTTGTCATCTTAGCGGGAAGTTTGAAAGGGCTTGAGGTTTTTGAATATTCGCCTGCAATCGTGAAAAAAGCAATTGTTGGAAGGGGCAATGCTACAAAAGAGCAGGTGCGTTTTATGGTTGAGCAAATAACAAAAGAGAAAATCCAGAAAGGTTTTGATGTTTCGGATGCTGTTGCGATAGCTCTGTGTCATCTTCAACGCGCAGGTTAATCTGCACAAAGAGGGAAGAGAGATGAGCGAAACGGAGAAGGACAAGTGAAAAGTAAAAAGTTAAATCTGAGTACAGCAAATACACAGGGAAGCGAATATACGCAGAATGCAAATAACCTAATTGACCAATAACCAATGACCAATAACAAAGTATGTCTCTGTGGTGAAATTGGTTTTTGGTGGGGTGGTTGGGGAAATAGAATAATTTCAGTGTCAATCTGTGAAAATCTGTGGCAAAAAAGTTTTGGTGGAGTGGTGGGTGAACCCTGAATTGATGTTAACCGTGTAGTAACCGTGGCAAGAATGTTTTCTGTGGTTTATTTTGAAGTGCAATTTTTGCACTTGTTAGTGCAGTTTCTGCACCATATATAAGTTACCATATTTTAGGTATTTAACTGTCATTTAATTACAGAAGTGCAATTTCTGCACTCTCGCTGTTCAGTAAGCTGGTACTTCCAATTATAAGTCTTTTATTTCCAATAACTTATATTTGTTAAATCTACGGCACGGTTTATGCATAATATGTAAGATGTTATGTATAGGAGAAAAAATATTTATGATGGAGGGATTATGAAAAGTGCATTGTTGGTTTGTTTCTGTCTATTACTTGCAGCTCAGTTATTTGGCGGCACGATTGAAAAGGTTATCAGCATTCCGGAAAGCGAGTTATTTTTCAGCAAAGAATCTGGATACGATGTTGTGTTTTTGCCTCGTGCATTTTCTGTTGGCGAAATTGGTTCGCCTTTTTTGCCAGCCGTCAACATAAAGATTCTCATTCCTGCAAACGCAACGGGTTGGAAGGTGGAGATAGTATCCTGTGAAAAGCAGCAAATTACCGGAGAGTTTAATATTCTTCCTGAACAGCGTCCTATAATGTTGAACTCAACGGTGGTACCGGAATTTGCCGAACCTAATCAGGAAGTCTACAATTCCAATGAACCCTATCCTAGAAAACTTGTTTCTCAAACCATACATACCGGAACAAAATGTGGCTACAGGATTGTGGATTTCTTTGTCTATCCTTTGCAATACATTCCAAAAGAGAAAAAGCTTGTCCTATATACTAACATAAAAATCAGGCTGAGTTATGATGAGGGAACGCACATGGTTAAGCCGGTTTCGGAAAGACAAAAAGAAGTGTTTGGAAAAACCGTCAACCAAATGGTTATAAACAAAGAAGACTTACAAAGGTTTGCACCACCGGTGCGTGATGGGAGAGGAATTTACGGGGATTGGGAAATGGTGATTATTGCTCCGAACGATGCTCAAATGATAGATTCATTGAATGTTCTTGCTTACTGGAAAACAAAGAAGGGTGTTCCCTGTATGATTAAAAATGTGCAGGGCATATATGATGAATATTCAGGGAATAATCCCTGGAAGATAAAGCAATTCATCAATGATATGGTAACAGATTCCGGAACGGTGTGGGTTTTCATGTTTGGCGACAGCGCAAACAGTGCAGCGAACGGAATAGCCTGTCGTGGAGTATGGTACACGGATGGGACGGATATGCCAAGTGAAAGATACTTTGAAGACCTAGATAATGATTGGAACTATGATGGAGATACAAGATACGGAGAGCACACGGACGGACCGGGTGGTGGCGAGTTAGATTGGTATGCCGATGTTTATGTAGGCAGGGCATTTCCACCTGCCGGAAGTGAAGCAACTACTGGTAAATATGTGAGACGCATACTCTGGTTTGAAAAAACGCCAGCAGCGGATTTTGCGACCCAGGCAATATTTTCATCAACACACCTTTTCCCTGCCGGTCATGGTTATGCAAGAACAGATGATATGGCAAGCCACATTCCCGGAGCGTGGTATATGCCAGCACAGGCGAATGGACATCCAGGGTTTGAGTTTGGTCAGGGAGTACAGGATTACCCAGGCGACCAGAGTTTCTTGCAGAATGAACTTAGTGCTGGTTATGAATTCTACGGAACAGCAGGGCACGGGAACTACGTCGTTTTCATGGCGGACTACTACAGTAGTAGCCAATATATTTCCACAAGTGAAGTGAGTAGCTATTATGATCCAGGTACGAGATGTGGAATATTCACGGCAAACTCCTGCCAATGGGGTGGATTTGACCAATCTGACTGCTGCGCCGAATTTCTATATCACTTTGGTATGACCGGCGGTGCTTGTAATTCCAGAAACGGGTGGGGGTATAATACGGATGATCTGCCGTATATCCATTGGCTAAGCGATGGAATCTGTTGGCAGTTTTTTGTTCAGGTATTCGACAATGATATTTATCATCTCGGCGAAGCGGTTGCTGCGGTTAAGGATTATTTTGCTGGAGACATTAATGATGATACCTGGAACTGGTGTCTCAAGGAATACAATACCTACGGTGACCCTGAACTTCCTATGTGGAATGCATCAGGCGGGCCAATGACCTTTACCGTAACGCACGCAGACACTGTAGCTGGTCCGAACTTTACCGTTATTGTAAACGATGCTTCAAAGGCACCTGTTCAGAATGCACGGGTTTGTCTGTGGTGCAAAGCAGAAAATACTTTGTGGGCAAGGGGCTATACCGATGGGACTGGAAATGTAACAATACCGGTTAGTCCAACAATAGATGATGATACAATGTGGGTGACGGTAACAAAGCACAACTACATTCCTTATGAAGGTTTTGCTATTGTTGACTATACATCCATCTGTTTAACTGCATTTGAGGCTACTGCAGGCAGGGGAGGAGTAAAGGTTTACTGGCGGACGGAGAGTGAGGCAGACAATGCATATTGGGTAATAGAGCGAGCGGTTGATTTGCAGGGTGAATGGGGAGTGGTGGGGACAACACCCGGGCAGGGGACGAAGCCTACACCCACGGATTATGAGTATATGGATAAAATGATAGGTAGGGATGGTGAATACTATTACAGGTTGGTGAGTATAGATGGAGGAGGGAGTAAGGATGTATACGGACCGATAAAGGTAAAGGTTAGTGGATTTGTGCCGAGGGTATATGCATTGCACAGTGTATATCCGAATCCATTTTCGCGTAGATTAGTAATCAGTTATGATGTTCCGAAGATGAGCAATGTAAGTTTACGAGTATACGATGTAAGTGGTAGGGTAGTTAAGACACTTGTTAATGGTAAGAAGGCGGCAAATTATCACAGCATAGAGTGGGATGCAAAAGGGGATGGAGGAAAGTCAGTGGGATACGGGGTATACTTCCTGCGAATGGATGCAGGTAGCTACAGCAAAACACAGAAGTTATTGTATGTGAGGTAGGGTAAGGACAAGTTAAAAGTGAAAAGTAAAAAGTTAAATCTGAGTACAGCAAAGACACAGCGAAGCGAATATACTCAACCTTAACCTTAATCTAAATCTGACTCTGTCTCAGACACAGAAGTATGTAAACTATGTAAACTGAGTCAACTGTGTAAACTAAGCGAACTATGTAAACTATGTAAATGAGAGAAGGAGGTGATTTGTTGTGAAGATAGGAAGACTACTTTTGATAATATGTATTCTTTTAACGCTTCTTGTATTTAATGCATACAGCCAGAGTATTATACTTGGCTCGAAGTTAATGGGCACAGAAGTGCAGCCCTTCTATGCTCCTTTTGGCGAGCACATAAACAGTTTTACCGTTGCACAAATTGGCGAGTATGCCGTTCTTACAGCCTGGGCAACGGATGGTAGTTCGGGTGAGATTTTCCGAACGAAACTCCGTGGAATGGAGGTAGACGGTTTCACACCTGCTTTAGGCCTAATAGACCAGTTCATAATTGCAGGTCCTGACGGAAACGGGTATGTGCATTTAATAGCACATTCTTCGAGTGGCGAGTCTGATACAATTTTCAGAAGCAAACTGGTTGGAACGGGAGTGAAAGAGTTTACTGCACCCGGTGGTCAATATATTAATGCAATTTATGACTCATCAGATGCCAACGGATATGTATATCTGGTCGTATCGACCATACTCGGAATCTTTGAGGTAACAGAGTTTCAGGCGATTCCTAAGAGGAATTATGTGCTACTGAAGTGGCGAACGGAAACCGAGCAAGGAAGCTATCAGTGGTTGGTGCAAAGGAAAGAAAAAGAAGGAGATTATGTAACGGTTGGAACTGTCGAAGGTCAGGGAAATGTTTCTCAGCCCGTTGAATATCGCTTTGAAGATAAGGGTGTACTTTTTGGAGGAGGATACTTCTACAGGCTTGAAAAGCTCGACCTGGGTGGTAATTCCTCATACTTTGGACCTCTATTTGTTGACCTTTCCAAATCTGATTTCATTCCAAAAAAGATGTTTGTAGCGCAAAATTTCCCGAACCCATTTGACAGAATGACCACCATCAAGTTTGGTATTCCGCTTAAAAACAAGGATGATTATGCGAGGTTAGTTGTCTATGATGTAACAGGAAGACTGATAAGAACACTAATCTCTGGAAAACTCGAACCCGGTCGCTATTCGATTGCCTGGGATGGAAAGGGAGAAAATGCCAGAGATGCTATGAGCGGAGTGTATTTCTATAGGTTGAGTGTTGCAGACAAGCAAACTACGAAGAAAATGCTTTTAATCAAGTAACAGGTGTCAGGTATCAGGTGACAGGTGTCAGGAAAAGACAGGAAGAAGAATGAAGGGAAAAATTAAGAGTTTTCGAAACCTCGAAGTTTACAAAAAGCTCTGCGAACTCCATCTTGAGATATGCAAGTTAACAATGGGTTTTCCGAAATTTGAGCTATATGAGTTAGGTTCACAGATTAGAAGGTCTTCTAACTCTATTCCTGCAAATGTTGCTGAAGGATGGAATAATAAACATATCAATATATATCTTGAGTGCATAAATCGAGCACTTGGCGAGCTTCAAGAAACACAACATCATCTTTATATTGCACATAGAAAGATATATTTGAGTAAGACAGAGTATGAGAACTTCAGTGACAGATATGATGAGTGTGGAAAGATGTTAAATGGACTTTACAATGCAATTCTGCATTCAAAAAAGTCTATAACCTAGCACCTATGACCTATAACCTAACACCTAAAGAAAGGGGTGTAGAAGAATGAAAAAAAGTGCAGTTTTAGTGGTGGTTGGGATTGTTGCGTTAGCCTTTTTGTTCACGGGTTTTGTGGGGCAGGCAAAAAAGGATGCGAGTGCAACGCCCACAATAGAAAAGCGTATTGCAGCGCTTGAAGCAGAGATTGCCCAATTGAAGGCAATGCTTCAGGGTAGCCACAACCTTCAGGTTGTGAAAGAAAACGAAAAAGGAAGTATCAGTAAAGGTCCGGGGCCTGGTCCACAGCCCCTGGTTTGGACCGAAGGTCAGAGAGCATGGACAGAAGATGGTATAAATATGTGGACGGCAATTCCCTATAATGTTGGGATAAATACTCTTATCGCACCAGCGTTTGACCTTGACATAAATGGTGATTTGTGTGTCAGACAGGGAATATACGATGGAACAAGTTTTGGATTGGCAAGTGATGTGCTGGTTTCAGATGGACTTGGTGGTGTTTCGTGGGGCTCCGCTCCCGGTGGTTCTAATGCCTACATCTGGAATCAGAGTGCAGTTATGCAGGGAGCTCCTGGTGAATTCTGGATTACCGGAGCAGGTCAGGCTGGTAATGGCGTAGGTGTCACTGGTGTAATAAACGCTGGTAATTCTGGTGTTTACGGGCAGAGTAATGACAATACAGGTGCTGGTGTTTTTGGAGACGGATTGGCTCTTACATCAGGTGTATATGGACAAACTAATGTTACGACTGAGTTTGGAGTTTATGGTTATCAGGCTGCGGTGGGTGGGGATGGTGTGTTTGGAATCGGTAATGCTCCGGCAGCTGCCAGCTACTGGGGTGGTGCAGGTGTTTCCGGAAGCAGTGATGATGTTGGTGTTTTTGCTCATGGCTCGGCAGCTACTTCACATGGTCTGGTCGCAGTAGGAAATGGCGTTGGGGCTTGGACTATGGGAGGAGGTGCTGGTGCTGCAATTACAAGCTCTAATATTGGCGTATATGCTCGTGGTGATGACACTGCCGATAGTTGGGGTATCTATGCCAGAAGTTCTGGTTCTAATGGTGTAGGTGCTTTTGGTGTGTCCAATTCAAATCCAAGTTGTGCTTTGGTTGGTGTAAGCGCTGGAGCTGGCTGGCATACTATAACGGGTGAAGATTGTGGTCTTACTGCTAACGGACTCTGGTGTGGAGGTATGGGTTGGGGAGATGACGTCGGTACAGGAAGAGGACTTGTAGGTATTGGCGATGCCACGAATTTACCTTTAGGTATCGTCACGGCAAACGGTTCTGGTGTTTGTGGTTTTAGTTCAAACAGCACCGGGGTTTTTGGCTGCAGCGATAATAATGTAGGTCTTTGGGGCTATACTTATAGTACAACATATGCTTGTATCCAGGGAGGCTCAAGTTCCTTAAATACAAGCGGATTACTTGCTGTCTGTAATACAGGTTCCAGAGCGGTTGAAACAATTGGAGGAGATAACTTAGCTCTTGGTGAGTATTCTATGGGTGTTTTTAATACCCCCATTCAGAATGGTGACTATAATGGTTTGTACGTGGGTGCCAATGTAGTTGCGTATGGTTACTGGACTCATTTAAAATCTTCCAAAAGTGAAGATATTTGTGCTGCTGCTATATTATCTCCAGATGCAAATGTTGTCCTTTCTGGCACCAGCGAACTTAGAGATGGCAAAGGGTCAGTTACATTCGATGAAACATTCAAAGAACTAATTTCAACCAGTATACCAATAAATGTTATAGCAACCCCAACGCAAGAATGCAATGGTGTTTTCGTCTCAGAGGTTTCAATGAACGGATTTACAGTAAAAGAACTAATGTCCGGTAAAAGCACTGCATCTTTCAGCTGGATTGCAATCGGAAGAAGAAAAGGTTGTGAGGAAAGACGAGTTTATGCTGAGAGAATCTTGAAAAGTAAGATAGCTTCTAAAGAAACTGTTGCCAGAACAGCTACTACCGTAAATACTGTAACTAAGAAAGAAAACGAGGTCAAAGAATTTAAGGTTAAAAAGGTTACTCCTCGGGGAAAGAAAGCTATTAACCTTGAAAAAGAATCTCTCAAAGGGACGGAACCTTTGAAAAAGGATATGTCCAAGTAGATAGGATAAATTCCAGTCGGGGTATTTGTTGTGCCCCGACTGGAAAGAGAAAATATATACAAGGTTAGAAAGAAGGAGAGAAAAGTTAGAGAAAAAATTAAAAGAAGTTTACATACCAAAAATAAAGGAGTGTGAGAAAAGGATGAAACATTTCAAAAGTGTATTTTGCATATTCCTAATTTTTCTCCTTTCAACAGCTTTTCTTTTTGCTGATGAGAAAATAAGGATAGAAGATAAGAGAATGGAGTTCCTTGAGCCAAGTGTCAAGACTGGAATTACTGCGAAGAAGTTTCCGATAAAACATTTTTCAGCTGAGGTTATTGAAAACGGACCGATATTAGGTGGATTTGACAGAAGAGATGCTCCATGGAGTGCAAATATCCTTGCAAGTGATGGGTGGGGTCAGGACGATCCTGACCAGCACACATCAATGGCGATAGGTCCTGATGGTGCAGTTTATGTGGCATATGCAGCAATGTACCAGGGGGGGACAGATTGGGATTTTGGTATTGCTCGGTCCGCAGACAATGGGCAGAGCTGGTCGAGTAATGCTTTAGGAACTGCAAGTGATGAAAGGAATCCGGATATTGCAGTTGATGGTGAAGGATACGTCTGGATTTTCTGCACACTTGATGATGGTTCACAAGGTAAAAGAGCATTCACACGTTCTGATATTCCCAATAGTATTGGGTTCTCAAGCATATATAGTTTTGCTGGAGTTGCTGGTGATTACTATATCGATCCATCTGCCTGGGCTTTTGGCGGAGAAGGTAGCGCTGACCTTCACGTTTTTGTTGCTTGGTCGTATGACGATGGCGCCAATGATGACCAGATGCATATTATGTACAACGATCCTGTGGGACAGTGGAGTACTTGGACAATGGGTAGTTTTCCCGAGGATGGTGATACAGATATGAACCCGGATGTTGCAATAAGCACAAACAATGTAATTATGGCAAACATTGAGGATGTTAGTGGTGCTGACCAGGAACTGAGAATATGGTATCTTGACATAGGGAGTGTATGGACAGGTGGTGGGTGGGGCATTTGGGAATATACAATTGCTGGTGATGATGCATATCCTTCGATATTTGCGACAGGAACAAATGTTTTTGTTACGTTTCAAAACGATGCTGGTGCTGGTAACTGGGATGTTATTCATGGCAATTCGGCTGATGATGGTGGAACCTGGGATATCGGAGCTTATGTTGCAAATACAGCTAATGCAGAACGATATCCGAGGGTTAGTGGGCTTAGTGATATTACAGGTGTCGTATACCTTGAGGGGAGCAATGTTAGATTTAGACAATCGGGTAGTCTTGGACAGGCAGGCACCTGGGAACCTGATATATCGCTTGATCCCGAGCGGGTTACAGACCAGGATGCAGCAGATGAATCAGTCCGTTCCGCGAGTGTCTTCCATACAGGTGTTGCTTGGGTTGCAACGTGGGTAGATGATAGAAATTTTGGGTCAAAGGGTCTCGATATCTGGTCGAGTTATAGAGATGTAGGAGTATCCCAGATATCAACGAATCCCCCAACCCCTGATTCATTCATTTACTTTGACTATACTTCTGGAAAGGGATTTGGAACACTCAGCTATATCACAAAGTATTGTGAGAGAGTCTATAATCCGGTATTAAGCGAAGGTGTTCTGGAGAAAATTCAGAAGGCGCATGATAATGATTTGATAGGTGTTCTTATTACGATGAGAAAGCAGGTTTCAACAGACTATCTCCTTGCGATGGCAGCACCTATGAAACGCCGGGAAGCAAGGGATTTTGTCTGGAAAGAGCTCCGAAAGTATGCAGACGGTACGCAGGAAGGTCTTCTTGAATATTTAAATCAGAAGAAATCGGATGGAAAGGCAACAAGAATAAGCTCAATATTTACAGGTAATAGAATCGGTGTAAGGGCGACAAAGGATGTAATCTCTGAGATTTCAAAAAGAAGCGATGTCGGCTGGATTACACCCGAGGTTCCTGTTTCTCTGCTTAACGATACAAGAATGGGCACTGCAAGTGGTAATATGGAGCCGAGAAGCGTGGAAGCAAACCTTGTGTCAATCAATGCAGATGCCGTTTGGGCAAGCGGATATACGGGTGCAGGTGTAATAGTTGGGCAGTTAGATACAGGTGCCAATCACGCTCATAATGACCTTAATGACCATTTGTGGAGCGGTGCAGGTTATCCAAACGGTGGTTATGATTTCGAGAACGGTGATACTGACCCGAGTGATGATAATGGGCATGGCAGTCTCACTGCTGGGTTTATATGCGGTGATGGAACAAACAGCGATACAACAGGTGTTGCACCGGACGCTACAATTATGATACTCAGGACAAGTACCAACGTTGATATGCATAATGCAGTGGATTTTGCACTTTCCGGAGGAAGTGGTGCAGGTTCACCGGCAGATGTGCTGCAGTCATCGGTAGGATTTGAAAGAGGACAGTTCGGGACTTCTGCAGCCTGGGAGACTATGAAAAACGAATTCAGGGTGGATGCCATAGATGTTCTGGCTGCGGGCAACTGCTGGACTTATGCGGCAGGGAATGGAAACAGTTTTGTCGGTGGACATTACAATGCTCCTGATGATATTATCGTAGCGGCAAACTGCCCTCCGCCATGGCTGCATCCTGACCAAACACTTGTAGGAGGAAAAACCGCTGTCATTGCTGCTGGTGCAACGAACAATGCAAGGTCAAGAACAGCCTGGTCAAGTTTCGGACCCGCAGAATGGGATAATTCTTCGTACGCCGATTATCCATATGCTCAGCCCTTTAATATGGGATTACTCAGACCCGACATAATGGTGCCCGGTTCAAACTTGACTTCTCTTGCAAGGATAGGTCAGGGATATTCAAGCGGAAATTCTGGAACATCGTTTTCGGCGCCTCAACTGGCCGGTGCTGTTGCTTTGATGCTTTCAAAGGATGGAAGTCTGACACCCGCAAGGATAGACAGCATTCTTGAGAACACCACAAGACCTGTAATATCGAGTGACCCTCCCGGAAAAGATTCACTGAATGGTTCGGGATTTCTTGATATCGAAGCAGCCTGCCTTGGAATTGGTAATGCCAAGAAGGCAATACTCTGGGTAAAAAATGATCCCACTGCGACAGGATACCTTATAGTAACGAATATTACACATAAACAACCGTGGGTATTGAAGGTAGAACCTACTTCTTTTTCTGTTGCTCCTGATGATTCTCAAGCAGTTGATGTTTGGGCAGATACTACTGGATTTGGTCTACCCGATGGTATCAGTTATGATACCTTATTTATTGTATCAAACTCTCAATCAAAGACGACAACGGCTGTTGAAGTAAGACTTGAAAAAGGAATACTTAAAATTTCTATGACAAGTCTAACGGCAACTGCATATGTGGGGAAGATTGCACTGAACTGGAGAACCGCAAGTGAATACAATGTGGAAGCCTGGCAAATTGTTCGTTCTGAAGTAGCAGATGGAGATTATACTATGATTGGAATGCTGCCTGGTAATGGAACGACTTCGCAGCCACACAGTTATTCTTTCACTGACTCAGATGTTGTCGGTGGTAGGCGATACTACTATAAACTCATCTCCATTGACAATATGGGAACCACAGCATATGGACCCGTTTCTGCAGTGGCAAAAGCAGGTCCTGTAATCAGTTCTCTCGCTCTTTCTTCTAACCCCGCGAAGAATGTTGGGATTAGATTCAATCTCTCCAAGAATGCTCTGGTTTCACTTAAAATTTATGACATTACCGGAAGGCTTGTGAAGACATTGGTTAACGGAATGATGAATCCCGATGCTTACAATATCGTCTGGAATGGCTCAAATAATAATGGTAAGCATACAGGGTGTGGAGTTTACTTTATTAAGATGGACGCAGCCGGAGAGAAATCAACGCTCAAGGTTACGCTTTTGAAGTAAACCTGGTTATCAAAGAAAGAGAAAAGCGGGGTCCAGAGGACTCCGCTTTTGCTGTTTTCAGACTGCGACTTTCTTGTTTTTGATTTCTTGGCCTTTATGGTTTCTTTCTATTCTTTGGGTTTCCCCAACGCTTCGAGTTCTCCTCTTGATAGTTCTGCTTCGATTGATTCCGGATATTCGAAGATTATTTTCTCGAACCATTTTTTTGCCATCTTTTCATTCTTTACCTTAGTCTTGTATAGCAGTGCTGCTTTATAAAGGGATTTGGATGCGATGGGACTTTCGGAATTTTCTCCGAAGATGCTGAGATAACACGATATAGCCTCATTGTTTTTTTCCATAAGTGCATAAATTTTGCTCTTGAAAAAGAGTAGAATACTCCTGTCCTGCTTATCGCTGAAGCTATCGAAAGAAGCGTTGACCAGATTGATTGCATCGTCGAATTTTTCTTCGTATGCCATTTTCTCGATATTACTGACCGTGGATAGGAGGTTTTGCTTTTCTGTCAATGTTTCAATGAACATTATACGTTCGAGCGCATCATTTGCATAGTCTTTATCGAGACCCCTTGATACCGCTTTCAAATAATCTGTTTTCGATTCTTTGTATGATTTTTCGAGGAAGAGTATCTCGGCATTTAGATAGTAGGAGAATGGCAATGTCGAGTTCTTCAGTGTTTCTTTTGCCTTTTTTAAGTTGCCAGTCTTAATATAACCGGAAATTGCGACCAGGAGGATAATGTTATGATTTAGGTTTTCTGTTTTCGCAAGCATAGGTTCGATTGTGTGCAAACTCTTCTTGAATTCCTTTTTACGGAACAAAAGAATGCGAGATGTTTCTATTCTTGCGGTGTCTTTCAGTGTTATTCCAGTCTTAAGAATCTCGTCCAGTGATTTTAGAGAATTATCGTATTGCTTCAGTTGCTCATAGGTGCGAGCCTGCAGCAAAAGTGCCTTTTCTTTTTCCGGTAAATTTGGTGCGAGGGTCAATATTTTACTCAAAGATTCTTCTGCCTCTCTATAATAACCTTCATCGAAACATAAACTTGCATAAGTCAAGAGTGACGGTGCATCCAATGATTGGATTAGATATTGCTTTGCTTTTTTGATTTTTCCCGTTGCAAGAAGGATTTCACCTGTAAGTTTCTTGATATCACCATTATTTTCTGCCTGTCTTTCCAGTTCACGGAGAACCGCATTGTCTTTTTTTGTTAGAGTTATTAATTCCCTTCCTACCCATTCCTTTGCCCCCTTGATGTTTGTGTAGTAAAGCAGGAGTTCTACGACAGCATTTGGATAGTCGTTTAGAATCTTGTAGCAAAGATAGAGTTCTCTTGCAAAGTGATTTTTAGCGTATTTTCTTCTTCCGTCGAGAAAAACCTTTTTAGCTTCTTCGACAAGCCCCAGAGATAGGAAGAGATTCCCTGAGAAGGAGAAACTATTCTCCGTTTCACCTTCATTTATGATAATGTCTCTTATCACTTTTACAGACTTGTTTTTTTTACCGGTTTGAAGATAAGCGCGTGCAAGCATTGCAGCCAGGTCCTTTCTTCTCTTCATTTCATTATTGAGTTTGGTATATTCTGTGATTATGTTTTCGTATTGTTTTGTTCTTAGGAGAAGATTAAAAAGTTTTAGAGCAGCGTTAACATCAGTAGGGTTTTTTTCGAGGTACCCGCTGTAAAGGGAAATTGCTTCTTCCACCTTACCCTGTCTTTCTAAAAGCAGTCCGTTATTTATTTTGCTCTCGGGTGTTTGGGAAACAAGATTAGGCACGCAGAGGAATAAGAAAATCAGGGAAAAAGAGATTATCGAATTATTTTTAGTTGTCATTTTTTGCTATCCTAAAATTCCTTGTTTGTATTGTTTTCTTAATGCAATATCGTTAGCGACCTTCCTCGTATATCTTTGAATGTTCCTTGCGACCTTTCTATAAAGGTCGATGTTTCCACCAATTGGGTCCACTATCTCTTCGTGATTTCCAGCAAATTCGGAGAGAAGGAATACACGGTCTTTTGCATCAGAAGATAGATTTAGAACTTGTCTCTTGTGTAGGTTTTCCATACAGAGAATAAGGTCTTGCTGCTCTATAATTGTCTTGTTAATACCTCTTGAACGGTGTTTGGTTATATCGTATCCAAGTTCACCTGCCGCCTGAATTGCGTTAGAAGTTGCAGGGGAATCTGCACCCGGTAAGGTTCCGCATGAAGAAACGGAGATATTGCGTAAGCCCTTGTGTTTTATTAATGATTTCAATATTCCTTCAGCCATTGGACTTCTGCAACTATTTCCCGTGCACACGAAAAGCACATTGAAATCAATCGATTCGTCAAGCCTTAGTTTTGAGGGAATGTATCTTTCGATAGTTGCAATACTAACAATTCCTTTTCTAACTAATACAGGTGGATAAAAAGACAGATCCAAAACGGTTGAAGGACTGCCGTCCGGTATCGAGTCATCTTTCAGTATTAAATCTACATCGAGAGCAATATTTCTATAAGTTGAAGTGGGCATATCACCGGAAAGATTGGCACTTGTGGTAGCTAATGGCATCCGGTATTCTCCAAGAAGTTTCCTTATGAAAGAATACTTCGGTATTCTAATACTAATTTTGTTTTGGTCACCAAGCAGTCCCGGCAAAGGATTCTCTTTAGCCTTGAATATCAAGGTGATTGCACCTGGCAGAAGATGCTCAACTATTCTTCTTCTAATTTTGGTCATTGGTTTGACATACTTGTTAATTTCATTTTTATTGGAGATGAACATAACAAGGGGTTTGTTTCTATTTCTATGTTTAATTCGAAAAATTCTTTTTACAGCATCTCTGTTTGATGCATCACAGCCAACTCCATAAACCGTATCGGTTGGAAAAGCAATAATTCCTCCTCTTTCCAAAACATAAATTGCTCTCTTGATTCCTGCATCATCCGTTTTCGAGGTATTTCTCTTCATACGATATTTATAACATAAGTACAGGCAAAAAACAAGTATGAATTTTGTGAAACTTCAGTTAGTTGGGCTGCAATTTTTTACTTGACAATAGGGATAAGTTAATATAATGTTCAAAATATGTTAAGAACAGTATTGCTTAAAATGAGTGTTGGTTAAGGAGGAAAGAATGTATTTTAAGGTAAATAAGGATGTTTTATTGCAGAAACTGCAATTGGTTGCAAGTATTCTACCTCAAAGAGCCACATTGCTTGTTCTGGGAAACATTAAGATAAGCACAGAAAAAAAAGGTGTTAGCCTGAGTGCAACCGACCTTGATATTTCACTTGATAGCACATTCCCTGCTGAAGTAGTTGAAAAAGGCGGGATTACAGTTCCCGGGAAAAGATTTCTTGAAACCGTAAGGGACCTTCCTCCTTGCGAATTGGAATTTAAGGTTATAGATGATTTTGTTGAATTGAGACACTCTAAAGGTGTATATAAAATGCCAGCAATCGCAAAAGAAGAATATCCTGAAATTCCCGAAATTCAGAGCAAGAAGATTCTGTCTGTTCCATCTCACCTTCTCAGAACTGCAGTACAGAAAACCTCATTTGCTGCCTCGAAGGAGCCCGGCAGGAGAGCACTTTCCGGAATGCACTGGAATATCGAGAACAAGCAGGCAAATATGGTTGCCACAGACGGAAGAAAGCTTGCTTTCTACAGATGTCCAATTGAGAAGAATGTTAGCCTTAAGGTGAATATTCCTCCGAAAGCATTGAGAACTCTCATTAGCTATATCGGTGATGATGATATGGAAGTTAATATAAGGTTTGATGATACAAAGATAGGTTTTTATCTTCAGGATACGACAATCATAGCGCGTCTCATAGAAGAGGTGTTTCCTGATTACAAACAGGTTATACCAAATGACAATAATTTATTACTAAAGGTGAACCGACAGGAGATAATTAATGCCCTCAAAAGAGTTTCGATTTATTCCGATAGTACAAGCCATCTTGTCAGTCTTGATATTCAGCCGAAAACCTTAAGGGTTTATACTGTAACTGAACTTGGCTCAGGTGAAGAAAACCTGACCTGTGACTTTTCGGGAAAATCTGTTACAGTCAACTTTAATGCCTCTTATCTTACCGAGATTTTGAGAAATCTTGATGAGGATACTGTCGAATTCCAAATAGGAACGGCGAAAACAGCTGTCATAGTGACACAGAAAAGAAAAGGCGCAGAAGAGTTGACCTATCTCTTGATGCCCATCGTTACATCATAGTATATCATTTTCTATATCTTTTTCTTGCTTGTTCCAGAATGTCTTTCTCGTAAGGTGTCAAACCTTTAAGTCCAACTTTCGACAGTTTCCTTAAAACATCATTCACCTTGTCTTCAAGTTCCGTGTCATCAACTTCAATATCTACATCCTTTTCTTTTTTCTCGACAAAGATGAATCTTCTCAAGAATTGAGCACTTCTTTTCAAAAATCTCAAGTACAAAAAACCGGCAAGAATCCCGCCGAGATGGGCAAAATGAGCGATATTATCTTTGGAACCAGCGATAGCAGCAACGAATTCAATCGTACCGAGGATGATTACAAGGTATTTTGTCTTTATTGGAATAAAGAAATATAGATATAAGTATCTGTTTGGAAATGCGAGAGCAAAGGCGAGAAGTAAGCCGAAGATTGCTCCTGACGCTCCTATGGTTGGAATTGGAGAGGTGTGCTTTGCGAGCACGTAGACAAGTCCTGCCCCGATTCCCGTTAAGAAGTAGTATTTAAGAAATTCATTTTTTCCCCACATTGATTCGAGTTCAGAGCCAAACATCCACAATATGAACATATTGAAGAAAAGATGCAAAAAACTTCCATGAAGGAACATATATGTTATTAGTTGCCAGAAATAGTATTTTTTTACTACAAGGACGGGAATCAACCCTAAAATGTAAATCAATCTTGGAAACAACAGTTGCAGAAGGAAAACTGCAATGTTGACAATTATAAGTATCTTGGCAGCTCCTGAAAACCGCGGTCTTAAGAAATGTGATTGATTTTCGAATTTACGGTATTGCATAATATGATTTCTTAATTTTCTTCAAACTACATAAAATTGTAATCAAATATATATCATAAAAAGATGATTTGCAAGAAAAAAAAGTAGCTTTAGTAATTTATGTAAATCTAAAAGGAAATAGAACGAAAAAACCTTGACAAAGAAGATTTTTGTTATTATATTGAGTTTATTGTTCTGTGTTGGTATGAAATTCACTACAGAATGGAAGGAATTTATTTACAAAGAAAGGGAAGAAGATGTTGGATTTGAAATTAAATAAGAGTGATACCGTCGGAAGACAGAAAGAGAAAGAATTCGATGTTGTAATTTTAGGTGGGGGCCCTGCAGGTTTGACCACTGCAATTTATAGTTCAAGGGCGCTGCTGAGAACGCTGATAATTGAAGAGGGCATTATTGGTGGAGAGGCAGCCTCAACGGAACTTATAGAGAATTATCCCGGGTTTCCAGATGGTGTCCCTGGGATGGACCTGACCGACAAGATGAAAGAGCAAGCAGAAAAATTCAGAACAGAAATTGTGTTAAGCCATACGAAATCAGTGAATCTTAAAGGTGGTAAAAAAGTTATCGAAACAGATGATGGAGTTTTTTCCGCAAAGACGGTCGTTATCGCTACGGGTTCATCCCCTAAGAATTTGAACATCCCTGGTGAGAGGGAGTTCAAGGGAAGAGGAGTTTCATACTGCGCTACCTGTGATGCACCCTTTTTTAAAGATAAGGATATAGCGGTTATTGGTGCAGGGAGTTCTGGTGTCCAGGAGGGTTTGTATCTTCTGAAGTTTGTAAAATCCATTAAACTTGTTGAATTCCTTCCCAATATGACTGCTGAGAAAATCCTCCAGGAAAGGATCAAGAAATATAATAATGTAGAGTTTTTCCTGAACCATAAACTGAAGTCCATTGATGGAAAACAAATGGTCGAAGACATTACAGTAGAAGAGAGAGTCACGGGAGAGGAGAAAATTCTTCCTGCTTCCGGTGTTTTTATTTATGTTGGTCTCAAGCCCAATACTGAACTGTTCGACAAGCAGCTTGAGCTTGACAAGTATGGTTTTGTGGTTACAGATAAGGATTTGAGGACTTCAGAGGAGGGTGTCTTTGCCGCCGGCGATGTTCGAGCAAAAGCACTTAGACAGGTTGCAACGGCAGTTGGTGACGGAGCCATTGCAGCTTTTTCCGCGAAAGAGTATATTGAAGAGAAATCTTCCACGGACTGATGTTTCTTAAAAAAAGGAGACTGTATTAGGTGAAAAAGAAGAATGGAGGTTTTTGAATGGTTGTGCAAAAAAAACACAAAGTCATAGTTTTTTCCACCCCTTCCTGTCCCTGGTGCAGAAGAGTGAAAGAATACTTAAGGCAAAATCAAATTATGTTTAAGGATGTGGATGTTTCGCGAAACAGAACTGCAGCAATGGATATGGTCAGAAGAACGGGTCAGCAAGGTGTTCCGGTTGTTCTTATCGATAATAGACCTATTGTAGGTTTCAATAAACCAATGATAAATAAACTTCTTAACATAAAGTAGACTAGAAAGGAGGCAATGTGAGGAGAAAGAACGCAGGTGTAATTCTTCTGGCTGTTTTTGTGTCTTTTTTTCTTAGCTGTTCTAACCAAAGCTCAAAGGAGAAACCTAAAGGTGCTTCCATCCAGAGAAAAGAGGCAATCGATTTTACGTTAACCGGATTGGATAGTGTCGAAAGAACGTTGAGTGCGCAAAAAGGCAGCGTTGTTGTTGTTGATTTCTGGGCTACCTGGTGTCCTCCGTGCAAAGCAGAGATTCCGCATCTTAAAAGTATTTACGATTCATATAAGGACCAGGGACTCGTTATGTGGGGTGTAGGGCTTGACGATGAGGCTAAATTGAGGCAATTTGCCGGAGATTTCGACATAAATTATCCCATACTTGTCGGAACCAGGAGTATTGGTCAGCAATACGATGTTCAGGGTATCCCAACAACTTTTCTTTTTGACAAAAACAATAGAATTGCTTTCAAACATGTTGGGTTTGCTCCTGGTATGGAAAAGGACATTGAGAAGGAGATAAAGCAATTGCTGAATGAATGATCCAGTTTTTGAGTAAACTCGGGAAAAATATTTTTTTTATTTTCATATTTTCACTACTAAATGGAACACTCATAGCAGGTGGGTTTGTTGAATTATCCCCAGGATACAATATTTCTTGCGGAGAGTGGCGGCGTGTATTTGGAAACGGAATAAGCATCGGGGGTATGGTAGGCTTTTCCTTTTCCGAATATGTTAATCCAGGATTGGGTGGATTCATTGTTTTTCCTAAAACCGGAAATCTTGCAGAAGAAGAATACAGAAACACATATAATACGGAATATATTTCTCTGTTCACGGTTACCAGTTACATTTACATAGGGAATAGAATGCAATTTGCGGTATCCGAGTCCAGTGAATTTACAGTTGATTTTGGTCTTGGCATTCATAATCAGAGAGATTATGCGACCATCATTTACAATAACTTCGAGAGCAGTGATAATTTTTCTGGATTTGGACCTTTTCTTGGATTGGGACTCAAAAGAAGATTCAGGTTTTCGGTGTTTGACTACATACACCCATTTGCAAAGTTTTACTATTCCCCAGGACGGGTTTATTATCACATTGTGGAGCCAGACCTATCGGCTCGAGATCTCTATGTTGCAGACGGAAGAGTGGGGATTATTATAGGTTTATCGCTTATTAGTTTTGGTAAAGAGCAATGAGAAGGTTCCTTATAAAAAAAATAGTGCGGTTTTCTGCTGTAATTGTTTTCCTTGTGTTCATTGCAGGCTGCAGTTCTACAAGATTTGCGTCGTCTCATTCCTCTCAGTATATCACATCGGGAGAGAAAGACTTAAGAAGAAGTGTGGTTATTAAAGCGTTGGAGTACAGAGGCGTAAAATATGTTTATGGTGGAGAATCACCAGCAGGTTTCGACTGTTCAGGATTTGTTCAGTTCATATACAGGAAATTCGGTGTGGATTTACCGAGAACAGTGAAATTAATGGAAAGCAGAGGTAAGTGGGTGGGGAGGAAAAATCTTATTGCAGGGGATCTTGTCATATTTCACAATCCGCGCCATGTCGGAATCTATGCAAGCAAAGGCAAGTTCGTTCATGCTTCATCCTCACGTGGTGTTGTTCTTGATATATTGGATAAGAAATATTACCAGAAAAAATTTGTGGGTGGCAAGAATATTATATCTGACCTTAGGTTCTAAGTATTTTTTTTGCTCTTGGATGAGCTTTCATATAAACATTTTTAAGTCTGTTTACAGTGATATGAGTGTAAATCTGCGTTGTCGAAAGCGAAGAATGACCGAGGAGTTCCTGAACCGACCTTATGTCAGCTCCCCTTTCCAATAGATGAGTCGCAAATGTATGTCTAAGTGTGTGTGGGCTTGATTTTACAAGATGTGCGACTCTGTTTATAAGACCATTTACAATTCTCTGAAGACTTCTCGTGGAGAGACGTGTGCCAAACCTATTTAAGAAAACAGCAGGAGTGTTTTGCTTTCCTATAAGCTTTTCTCTCACGCTAAAGTACTTCTCCAGAGCTTCAAGTGTTAGTTCACCCAGCGGCAGGATTCTTTCTTTTTCTCCTTTCCCCATTACACGGATACTGCTTCGCAGTGAATTTACATTGTCAAGATTCAAACTGCAAAGTTCGCTTGCACGAATGCCCGTTCCATACAGGAGTTCCAGAATTGCCTTGTTTCTGATATCAAGCGGTTTATCGGATACAGGTAAGTTCATCAAACGTTCTGCATCCCTCTGTGTGAGGAACGATGGAATCCTTTTTTCTCTTTTGGGAGACTTTACGAATCGGGCAGGATTATTCTTTATGTAACCGTGTTTTTTCAAGAACTTAAAAAAGGATTTAACTGAAGCGAGTTTCCTTTCGGCCGATGATTTCTTGAAACCACCTCGCAGTAATGAACCCACAAAATTCCTGATATGTTTCAAATCGACTTCTTTAACATCCGTAACATTACACTTTTCTTCGAGATAATTCGTAAACTGCGAAAGGTCTTTTCTATATGCCTTCAAGGTGTAATATGAAAAGCCTTTTTGATTCTCAAGATAGTTGTGAAATTGTTCTACTAAAACTTTATATGTCAAAAGAGAATGCAGTGTTTTTTTCAATTTCCTATAGAGTGGGTAAGTCATTTTTAAGCTCATAGGATGTTATATGACTTCTGTAATCTTCCCAGACTCTGTTCTTATTTTCAATTAATGTGTTAAAAACATGATTTCCAAGCGCCTCCTTAACGAGTTCGCTTTTCTCGGTTTCTTGTATTGCTTCTATCAGACTGCCGGGAAGCATCTGGATTTTATTGCTCTCCAATTTCTCTTTGCTAAAATCATAAATGTTAGATTCGCTCGGTGAGGAGAGTTCCAGGGAGTTTTCGATACCGTAAAGCCCAGCTCTTAGCATTACCGAGAATGCAAGGTAAGGGTTAGCTGCGGGATCAGGACTTCTATATTCAACTCTTGTGGATTTTTCTTTGCCTGGTTTATACTGTGGAACCCTCACAAGTGTCGAACGATTCCTGCACGCCCATGTTACATAGACTGGAGCCTCGTATCCTGGGACCAGTCTCTTATATGAGTTTACCCATTGATTTGTAATTAGAGTAATTTGCTTTGAGAATTGAAGAAGACCTGCAATATATTTTTTTGCAATTGCAGAAAGGTAATGAGGTTCATTCTTGGCAAAAAATTCATTTTTATTTGCCTTGAAGAGTGATTGGTGAGTGTGCATTCCGCTGCCATTTACACCGAATATTGGCTTTGGCATAAAACTCGCAAAATAACCGTTTTGTTGCGCTATTTCTTTGACCACATATTTGAAAGTAATAACATTATCAGCCATTCTCAAGGCTTCGTCATAGCGGAGGTCAATTTCATGCTGGCTCGGAGCGACTTCGTGATGAGAGTATTCGACTCTTATGCCCATTTCCTGCAATGCAATAATAGTTTTTCTTCGGAGTCCGTCTCCAATATCCGGCGGAGTAAGGTCAAAGTAACCACCTTTGTCAAGGACTTCCGTTGTCCGTGAGGATGCAAGATAGAAAAACTCCATCTCGGGACCGACATAAAAATTGAAACCCATATCGTTTGCCTTCTTTAGGTTGCGTCTAAGAACATTTCTTGGGTCACCTTCATAAGATGTTCCGTCAGGATTGTGAATATCGCAGAAAACCCTTGCAACTCTATATTTCCTGTCTCCCCATGGAAAAATCTGCAATGTAGTAAGATCGGGTTTTGCAATCATATCGCTCTCATGAATTCTTGTAAAACCCTCGATGGATGAACCATCAAATCCTTTACCGCTCTCTATCGCATCGGGAAGTTCATCAAGGGTAATAGAAAACGATTTTGCATTTCCCACAATATCGGTGAACCACATCTCAATGAATTTTACATTTTGTGCTTTTAGTTTTTCTATGATTTCCATTTTAGTCCTCTTTTCTAAATCTTGCAGGCAGAAGCTTTAGTTGTTTACGGTACTTTGCAACCGTTCTTCTTGCTATAAAAATGCCTTCTTTTTCGAGTTGTTCGGCAATTTCCTTGTCCTGAAGGGGGTGTTTCTTTCCTTCATTTTCAACAATTAATCGAATCTTTTCTCTAACACTTCTTACCGAAATGTCACCACTATCCACAGTCGGAATACTACCGCTGAAGAAAAACTTTAGCTCAAGAAGGCCTCTTGGGGTATCGATGTATTTGCCCTGCACTATTCTACTTATGGTTGATTCATGTAAACCTACTGCTTCTGATACCCTTTGCATAGTAAGAGGAACGAGTTTTGAGATTCCCTCCTTGAAGAAGCCTTTCTGCTTCTCGATAATATAATTTGTTACTTTCAGAATTGAATGTCTTCTTTCTTCTAAACCTTTTATAAGGTTAACGGCAGAGTTCAATTTCTGCTTTATAAATGCCTTTTCTTCTTCAAGAAGATTATTTTTCTCTTCAAGAATTTCTCTGTAGTATGAATTGATTTTCAAAGAAGGTAGAGTGCTTTCATTAAGTATAACCTCATAATCATCATCCATATCCTTCAATATTAGATCAGGAATAATATAGCGAATGTCTTTATTTCCAAGACCGCGAAACGGTTTTGGATTTAATGACGAGATTGTGTGAACTGCCTCTCTCACTTGCATTTCCGAAATCCCTAGTTTTCTTTTTATCCTGTCGAATTTTATTTCTGCAACCTCTTTTAGGGAGTTTTGGACAATCTTAACTTCTATCGAATCTTCGTCATATCCATTCTGATAAAGTTGAATTGTCAAACATTCTTCGATATTTCGCGAGGCAACACCTGGTGGGTCGAAGGTCTGAACCAGCGTTAGCGCTTCCTGCACATCCTGTTCGGATGCATTCAAGGCTTCGATTATTTCCTGTGTATCAGTATCCAAGAAACCAGTTTCATCAAGAGAATCGATGATGTATTCCCCTATTGTGCGTATTTCTTTGCTCGTGACATTTAGATGTAATTGCTCAAATAGGTAGTCTCTGATGGTTGGTTTTGCTATCGCAACCTTTTCCGGTATTGCATTGCTCAAGTACTGGAGCGGCTTGTATGAATAATCATAATTGGCGTGAAAAAACTCTGTCCAGTCTATTTCCTTTAACTCTTTTTTTGTTTCCTGTCCTCTCTGAATTTGAGGCGTTTCCTCTTCCTGTGATTCTTGTTGCTCGTCAAGTAAAGGGTTCTTAACAAGTTCATTCAGAACGGTTTGTTCGAGTTCGATGTAAGGCATCTGAAGGAGTTTAAGAAGTTGATATAACTGCGGAGTTAAGGTTTGTTTTAAGGTAACTTTAAGTTCAGGCTTGATTTCTCTCATAGCTTAAATTTCTCTCCTAAGTAAACCTGTCTTGCCTCTGCATTTTCCGTCAATTCTCTTGGAGTTCCTCCGAAAAGTATCTTGCCTTCATACATTATGTAAGCCCTGTCAGTGATTTCCAGCGTCTCTCTAACATTGTGGTCGGTTATCAAAACTCCAATACCTCTGTCCTTCAGTTGATGAACGACATTTTGGATATCCTGTCTTACAATTGGGTCTATTCCTGTAAATGGTTCATCGAGAAGAATGAAAGCAGGGTCAGTTACAAGGGCTCTTGCAACCTCGACTCTCCTTCTTTCACCACCTGAAAGTGTGTTGGCTCTTTGTTTTGCCAGTTTTTCGATTTTCAACTCAAGAAGCAGTGATTTTAGTTTTTCCTTTCTTTCTTTTTTGTTAAGAGGAAGCATTTCGAGTATTGCCAAAATATTTTCTTCGACCGTCAATTTTCTGAATATCGATGCTTCCTGTGGGAGATAGGAAATACCGAGACGTGCCCTTTTGAACATCGGAAGAAGTGTAATTTTTTGGTCACTAAAGAAAACCTCGCCTTCTTCCGGTTGAATGACTCCCACAATCATATAAAAGGAAGTTGTCTTTCCTGCACCGTTTGGACCAAGCAAACCAACAACCTCACCTTGATGCACAATAAAGCTAACTTCATTCACAACTCTCTTGCCCCTATAACTTTTGACAAGTTTCTCTGTTCTTAAAGTATTATTCACTCTTTTTCTCTTTCGTTATGACTTTTTTGTACATTCCAACGGCATTACCTTTCACAACAAGCCTTTCTGTTTTTCCTTTATCGAAATATATGGTTATGGAATCTCCGGAAACAGTATTGGAACCACCGTGAGAAACGTTGTATTCTCCTTTTGCATTTATTGTTGCCGTTGTTTTGACAATTTCTCTTTTCTTTAGAAATACCTCGATGAGGTGACCGGAAAGCGTTGATTTTCCTTGTTGTTCAATAACAGGCTCTTCTTTAAGATAAATCATATCGGAGTCCTGGAAATATTCAAGATAGCCAGCCTTTGCTGTTATACTATCTTCGACTATTTTAACATTTCCAGTGCAGGACATAAAATTCTCTTTTCTCTTTATCTTAAGCGTATCACCAGTTATCGCTATTTCCTTTTCTTTTTCCTTGAGTTTAAGTACAGGATTTTGCGTTATGAAACCAACTTCGGTTAAAAAATCAAATTCACCATAATCACCGGTTACTTCAGTATTTTGTTTTTCATCTATCAAAACCACATTTCCCCACGCTTGCGAGAATTTTTTTTCTTTGAAGTAAACAATGGAATCCGCTTTGAGAAGTTGGTTATTATCGCGCACATTTACACTATCAACTGCAATAGCCATTCTCAGGTCCTTATAATATTTTGCTTTGTTTGAAGTGATAATTGTTCCCTCATCATCAATTGTGACATTCCCTATGATTTCCGCTGACTGGTCTTTTTCATAAGCATAACCTTCATCGCCTGTTATTACCGTTACGCCGTGAGTTATTTTCACATTTCCCATAAGATGAGTAACCTTACCTTCATTGTTTTCTTGTTCGTCCAGGGTTACCTTACGAGCTGTAATCATATAGGGTTCCCTGTCGCTGTGGGTAAAAAGTTCGTCAGGATTCCTCACAAGAATGATTGAATTAATCAACTGTAGTATAATCAAGATATACATAATTTATTACTATTTTTGGCTTTCCTCATTTTCCTTTACATCTTTGGAAACTGCATTGAAGTTCTCTTTGATTTTTATGTGCTTGAGGTTCGGATCGCTTTCCATTCCTTTGCCTGTTATGATTGAGTTTTTATTGGTTATCATAACTTCATCATCGGTTATTATTTTTTGCATTTTATTATTCCATCTCAGGTTGTTGGTTTTCAGTAGTGTGCTATCGCGAGATATTACTTCCACATTGCTTGTTGCCTTCATGTCACCACTCGGCGAAAACACAACACCACTGTCGGCTGTTAAAGTTGAATTATACTTACCCTTTGCATCGTAGAACTCAACGGTCAGAACATACAATTTTATAGAATCTCCGAAGTCGTTTGCTCTATCTGCGGAGAGAACCCAGTCTCGATTGTTTCCCCTGGTATCCACGAGAACAAACTTTAGAGCATTTTCTTTGCCCGCAGGGGTTATTTCGTTATTGTTTCCCCCCTGTTTGGTTTTTTCACAAGAAATCGAGAAAAAAAGAAAGAGGATGATTATTGCAACTCTCAAATTTACCCCCATCTTTTGTGAAACCAAACCCATTCAGTGGGATGTTTCACTATGAATTGCTCGACTGCTTTTGAGCACCTTCTCGTGTTTTCAAGCAAGTCATCCTCAGTGCTCATTGTTTTCTTAAGCATTACTTCTTCCCCAACCTCTATCATATGATTATTATTTTTCAGTCTGTGAATCGCAACGGGAACGACAGGAGATGCAGTTTTCATAGCAAGATAAGCAGGTCCTATTGGTGTTCTTGCTGCTTTTCCAAGGAAATCCACGGAAACACTGTTCTTTGTCGCACTCTGGTCCATCAGAATCCCCACTGTTTCTCCTAACAAGAGTCTTTTAAGAGCAACTATCGGAGCTCTGGCTCTATCAATGATTCGGACATTGAAGTTCCCCCTGATGCGATTTATTACTGAATCCACTTTTTTGTCGTAAACCTGTCTTGTTATTATGTTCACACGATAACCTTTTTGAGAAAAGTATGCCGGTATGAGTTCCCAGCAACCAAGATGTGCTGTAACGACGATGAGACCCTTTTCTCTCCCCAGGAGGCTTTCTATATTTTTTCCATTTTGCAAGTTTACAATTCTGTCGAGGTTACCATTTTTGTATTTGGATAGTCTGAGTGCATCGGCGAGATTCTTTCCAATGTTCATAAAATTCTTTTTAACCATCGCTTGTTTTCTTCCATTAGTTTCAACTTCCGGGTAAACCAAACCTATGTTGTGTTCTGCAACTTGTCTTGCCTGTTTTGAGAATTTGAACACAGCTATGCCCAAAATATTCCCCAGAAAAAGCGCAAAACTCCTTGGAAGCATTTTGAAAAAGAATACGAGAAATTTTACAATGTACAATATATACAGATGTCTGTACTTTTTCATAAGCATAAAATAGCACAGCATAATGGACTTGTCAAGATATTTAAGCTGCACTTTTTTCCAGAACTTTATTAGTTTCGGTTTGTCTTTCAATAATGAAGGAGGTGAAAGAGATGAAAAAGAGAGTAGAGGTAGTTGACCTTAAGAAGAGAGTGGAATTGTATTATAGATTCAGTATCACCCTTAGTGTTAGTCTGTTTATTCTGCTATTTCAGCTTTTCCCTCGATACAATCCTCATCCCTACAAAATGACAGGTAAGATTGGTCCAACAAAAGTACTTCCAACTGATCCTATAGTGAAACCGGTAGTTCCAAAAGAACTGCCAAAGAAACGCATTCCGGTAGAGACAGAGAATCCGGAAGAGATTCGAAATGCTATAATACCAAGTGACAGCACTCTTTTCCAGCGTTTTGGCGAGAAAGACCCGAATGAGATACCTGACCCGGGTACTTTTATTGCCTTTGAAACTGGACCGGAAATTATCTATGCGGCTGCACCTGAATACCCTAAGATTGCAAGAGTGGCAGGCATTGAAGGCAGGGTAATTCTACAGCTCTTTGTTGGGAAGGATGGAAAGCCCAAGAAGGTTCTCGTTCTCAAGTCCGAGGTAACCGAAGACTGCAATATGGCTGCCATTAAGGCTGGTTGGAGTTTCAAATTCAAACCAGCGATGCAGAGGGATAAACCTGTTGGTGTCTGGGTTTCTATGCCTGTTGTATTCAGGCTGAAATAGCTATGTGGATAAATCTCAGGAAGGGCACAGGCACGTCTGAATAAACAAGTTTTTTGGGATTCCTTTTGTCATTCTGAGTAATCTGTTCCATAGTGACCCAGGAAGAATCTGACATGCCCAAACAACGAGATTCTTCCATCGCAAATAAGTGTTGGCTACTCAGAATGGCAGAACAGAGAAGTAAGTCACACAGCCTGATCCCTCGATTATTCTCAGGACACGGGTTGCGGTTACATCAATATTCAAATCATCGAAAAATGGAAAGATATTTTGCGATTAGAAGATTACCCCAAAAATAGGCAACGACTGCAGCGATAGAAATAAAAGGACCAAAAGGAATGACGCTGTCCTTTTTTTTCTTTTTTGCAAGTATAGCTAAACCGACAACACTACCCAGAATACTTGCAAGAATAAGGGTCAAAGCCACATTTCTCCACCCGATAAATGCACCCACCATCATAAAAAGCATCACATCGCCCATTCCCATAGCCTCTTTCTTGAAAATCCACTTTCCCACCACAGATATGAGAAGGAGTGTTATACCTCCTACTGCGATACCTTGCAAGGAGCCAAGCCAATTAATGTCTGGGAGGAAAAACGAAAATGCAAAACCAAGAACAATACCTGAAATGGTGATTTTATCACTTATAACCTGATGTTTAAGGTCAATAACAAAAACAGGCAATAGCAGATATAAGAATATGGATGTAACAGCGAACCTTAAGGTGAAACTATAAAGGAAAAAACTTAAAAGTAGTATAAGACCTGATATGAATTCAATTATGGGATACTGAAATGATATCTTTTTTTTACAGTATCTACATTTCCCTTTTAGTATTAAGAAACTCAAGAGGGGAATATTGTCATAGAATGTAATCTTGTGATTGCAATAGGGGCAATGCGAACCAGGAAAAATAATGGATTCATTCTTTGGCAGCCTGTAGATAATAACATTCAGGAAACTGCCGATGCAGAGTCCAAAAAGAAATAAAAGAGGTATTATTACTAGCATAATTCAACTTCACCAAGTAGAAGAAACGTAATTTTACTTATTGACCAGATGATAAAATCATATTGATCGGGAAATCCTTTCCGAAACCCGTGATTTTGTACTTTGCTGCGGGAATATGATTGCCGAGAGGGATTGCATTATCATTTCCGTCATAACCGCAGTAATAGACACAACCCGAAGGCGCAACAGCTGGGGGTGGAATATCACCTATGGCGTCCGAAGTTCTTCTGAAAGGATTCATAAATCCCGTATGGGGGCAGATAAGTGCATTCTGGGGAAAAGGGGGAAAACGAGCACCAGCTGCAATTGAAAGGTCATTGTTAGAAACATAACCTTGAGCAGTGAGCACATCGCTCACCTTGGTATCTATGTCCCCCGCGTAGAATGATTCAGCCATCGTCGAGAAATCTTCCGCAATAATATTGAGCGTATGCATATTCTCTTTCACCGAGGCTTCTCTTGCTCTGTCCGACATACTGAGAAAATTCGGGATGGCTATTGCGGCTAAAACCCCAATAATGGTAACGACAATCATCAACTCGATAAGCGTAAATCCTTGTTTGCTTTTTTTGCTATTCATTTTACCATTCCCTTATTTTTCATATACCGCTGCACTCTTGTCACTTTTTGATTCCATCATTCTATTAAGTATTGGTGACTGTACTTTGTCAAGATAACTGCACCAGATGCGGTTTCTTTTTCTGTCAATGTAAAAGTATTCGTCATTCCATAGAGGTTTGGGCTGGTTCTTTAGAAAACCGCTCTTAACCATCTGCCGTATAGATTTGGGGAACTCTCCTTTCTTTTGCATATACTCGTTAAGAGCGACCTGTAGTGAATCCATTTGAATAAGCATTGTTATTTCTTTTAAGTATCTCTGTGCGGTTTCTTTTTCAATTGGATTGTTAGAATGCCTGTAAAGCTCCTTCCAGAGGCTTAGAGCCTTAAACTTGTCTCCCAATTTCTGAAATGTAAATCCTGCAAATCGTTTACACATATCAGGTGCCCTGGGTTTTTTAGAGGCACGTATAAAAAATAGAGCAGATATTTTGTTGTTCTTTCTAAAAGCATAGTATATAAATGCTCTAACAAAAGGAATTTCCCAACTTTCAGGGTTGTAAAACTCTCCTTTATGCAGGAGTTGGTCGGTGTTTTTCGGCTCTCCGGCTGAAGTTTCCAGGAGAAAGCCTCCAAATGTATAGCTATGTATGAATTTCTTATCCAGAGTTGTCAGGATATCAAGAATATGGTAAAGATACTTGAACTTAAGGTCGGTCATTTGATGCTCACCGAAATATTGAACTGCGCGCAACCAGATAATGTCCGCAAATAACTCATTGTAACCAATGGAAACTTGCTCGACAAATTCCCCGGATGGGAAATATAGAAGTTCTTTCAGCAGAGAATATTGCTCCTTATTTTCGTCTATTCGATTTTGGATGAGAAAAATGAGAAGAAATCCAAAAGCAATCAATACGGGCAAAAGCCATCTCCTCATTATAAATCCTTTCGACGGAAAATCTCGGATGATGCCACCAGCAGGATTATCGTATAAATAAAAGCATAAGCAATTGCAAAAAGAATATGGTTTTGCGGGACCGTCTCGGAATGAACAACCATGCCTCTAACATTGAAATTGCTCAGGTTTGGAATAATATAATAGACAAATTGAAGGGAAAAATGAGCAAAAGGGTTTCCAGTTTTGCTTGCAAAGAGTTGGATGTCAGGTGCTAAACGACCTATGACGAAGAGAAGAAATGTGAATAGGGAGGAGAATATTGGAGATGTAAAGGTGGAAAAAAAGATACAGAATGCCGTTATTATGACTATCTCGAGGTAGGAGAGAAAAACCGAGATAAGGAGAGAAGCAGGATGGAGCCCCGTAAGCAAAAAAAGTATCACATAAAACCATACGATAAGGATAAAGATAACAACGGTAAGAGTCAAGAGAAGCCCAAAAAATTTACCAATAATGAAGGTCTCTCTTCGCACGGGTTTGGAAATGATAAAATAGATGGTTTTTCTTTCTAATTCATTAAAAACCAATTGAGAACCTATAAGAATGGCAAGAAGTATGCCAAAGATGGAGATACTTCCCAGACCAATATCCATTATGATTTTGGATTCTTCGCCCAGGGAAAGGGGAACGAGGACTGTGCTTGCAGCCAGAAGAAGTAAGGAAAAGCTAAATACAATAAACAAAAGTTTTTTTCTTACAGCTTCTTTGAATGTATTGAGAATGATGGTTCTAAGTTTCATTTTTTGCAATCTCACTGACAAAAAAATCTTCGAGAGAAACTGTTTCGGGAATTATCGATATGATGTGAGCTTTATCCTTCAGCAGGGATGCTACAACTTCTTCCTGTTTTTCACCCTTGACCGTAATGTTCCAGTAACCCTCAGCTGTGAGTTTCGCGTCAGGAAAGGAAGGAGTTTTTCTATCTTCGGGGGGTTTAAATGAAACACTTATGTTCCTTTGCCTTTCAGAAAGAAGGGAGTTCAATTCTCCGGTTCGTAGTAAGCTGCCTTTGTGCAATATCCCAACCCTGTCACATATTCTCTCTACATCTGCAAGTATGTGTGTGGAGAAGAATACGGTTTTACCTTCTTCCTTAAGCGAAAGCATGATTTCCTTGAATTCCTTTCTTCCTATCGGGTCAAGACCCGATAGCGGCTCATCGAGTATCAATAATTCAGGATTGTTTACAAGAGCCTGTGCAATGCCGAGTCTTTGAATCATTCCTTTGGAATAATCGGATATCCTGATATTTCTTGATTCAGCCAATCCTACATTTTGGAGTAATGTGTCTATTGATTTTGTTCTTTTTTCTCCAGCCGCCCCGAAGAGTCCGGAAGCAAAACCCAGAAGCTCAAAACCTGTAAGATGATTATAGAAAGACGGATTTTCAGATAGGAAACCCATACTCTGTTTTGTCAAGACAGAATGCATTGTCTGTCCCAGAATCCATATCTGTCCGGAAGTAGGATACAGCAGACCTGCGAGCATTTTTAGCAGAGTTGTTTTCCCTGCGCCGTTTGGACCCAGAAATCCAAAGATTTCGCCTTGCTCTACGCTCAGCGTAATATTGTCGATTGCCTTTGTGTTATTGCCAAAGAGTTTTGGATAAATTTTTGTCAATCCCTCTATCTTTATAGATGTCATAGTTCAAGAGTAATAAAAAGACAGCAGATTAACAAATCTGCCGCCTTTTCCATTCTTAAATCGAGCATAAGGTTATTCTAATTTCCTGCCCTTATCTCGAGTGTAAGCATATCCTTATAACCATCACCGTAGATAACATAACCTATCATTGCAGGGCTTGTAGATCCGATTGGACCCCAGTAAACTGTTCCTTGACCGCTACCAGCACCAGGGTTATCCACATGCAAAGGTTTAGGTGGTTCTCCTGGCGGTGCAACCACGCCAAGTGAATGGAGACAGTTTGCGGTGGGCCAGAAGGGGTTACCGTATGTAGTATTTCCCGGAAGAAGTGCATCGTCTGTGGTTGAAACATCCGCTCTTTTTCCTGGATCAAGATCTGCTATCTTAGCCGGATTAGCAGATCCAATACCTAAAATGGTAAGAACTGCTCCGACTGTGGTCGTTGTTACTTCCGGATAACTTCCTTCTGCCTGTGTTGAGAAATCCTCTGCCGTGAGCTGCAAAGTGTGCATATTTGCCTTTGTTGACGCTTCCTTTGCCCTCTGTCTCATCGACATAAAGTTAGGGATTGCGATGGCTGCCAGGATACCTATGATGACTACAACAATCATCAGTTCGATTAATGTAAATCCTTTTTTCATTTTTTTCACCTCCTTCTTTTTTTATTTTTCATTCTACTACTATTGTAGTGCATAAACTGTGCCATAGATGCAAAACTTTTAAGTACATATAAATAAGATGTTACTTGTATATTCACGGCAGCTACTTTGCACGATTCTTTCGCACTTTGCGAACACATTCGCATAATGCAACAGAATTGTTCTTATTGTGTAATTTTATACCACTTTTAGGTGTTTCTGTCAAGGTTTTTTTTGGAGTTTGTCATTCCCGCCCCGTGTCAAGCACGGGGTAAACTCCACCGGGAATCCATATAAAGCATATGCAGAAATTCGATTATGCTATAAAGGAAGAGTAATAAGAGTGGATTATGCAGACTCACCAAGTGTCATAGGAAGGTTTTTTTCCTTGACTTTCAATGGATTGTATAATAAATTTTGTTTATGAAGTTTCTCATTGCAAGGACGGATAGGATTGGTGATGTTGTGCTTGCTCTGCCAATAGCGGAGGTTCTAAAAGAAAAGTTTCCGGATTGTGAGGTTGATTTTATGGTCAGTGGTAGAGTAAGAAAATTGCTTGAGCATCAACCGCACATTGACGGGATTATTACATATAATAATGATGGTGTGAAGGAAACTGTAAAGATGCTCAAGGAAGAGCAGTTTGATATTGCGATTTTAGTTCATCCCACACTGCGTATTGCCCTTTCAGTTTTTCTTGCGCATATTCAAAAAAGAGTTGGAACTGGATACAGATGGTTCAGTTTTCTTTTGAACAGGAGAGTATACGAGCATAGACAGCCATCGTTAAAACACGAAGTTGAATACAATCTTGGACTGCTGAAAGCGATTGGCGTCAACATAACAACGAAGAAGCCTCTAATATTTGTAAAAGAGACAGAGAAGAAGAGGGCAATTGATTTTCTTAAATCTTGCGGAGTAGACACTGATAATTTCATAGTAGTTCATCCCGGCTCGGGTGGTTCGACCTTAAGTTATCCTGAGAAAAACTTCAAGAGACTAATAAAACTAATCAGGGAACGATTGGGATATAATGTTGTTATCACAGGTGGAAAGATGGAAAGAAAGAAAGCAGAAAGCATTATGGAAGGTTGTGGTTCAGGTGTAGTAAATATTGCCGGAAGAACCGATTTGAGGGAATTGGCAGCAATTATTTCTCTTACTCGGATGTTCATAAGCATTGGCACAGGTCCTATGCATATCGCATCAGCTGTAAATACAAGGGTGGTTGCGTTTTTCCCTCCTTCTCGCGTGACCAGAAAAACGAGGTGGCGTCCGCTTTCAGATGCCATTATTTTTGAACCACCTGTGCCATACTGCAATAGGTGTATAGGTGAAAGATGCAAATACTATAACTGTCTTTCTTTAATTTCCCCGAAAGAGGTGGTGGAGAGGATAAAGGAGTGGGAAAGACAAGTTAAAAGTGAAAAGCAGATAACAGATAACAGATAACAGATAACAGATAACAGATAACAGATAACAGATAACAGATAGAAGGAGGTAGAGTAAAAATGAAAAAATATATTTTCCTGTTGTTTTTTTTCTTCTCGTTTGGATTGTATGCTTCACCGCGCATAATATTTGAAAACAAGGAGTTTGACTTCGAAAAAATCCTCGAAGGAGATACGGCAGTGTGTATGTTTCATTTCCGGAATGTAGGGGACACCATACTGCACATAAGAGATATTAGGGCTACCTGTGGATGTACAATTGTCGAATCAATGAAAAGAACCTACAAACCGAATGAAAAGGGGACAATCAGAGCCGTATTTCATTCTGTCGGAAGAAGGGGAAAGATTAATAAGTATATCTATGTCTTAACGAACGACAAGAAAAACAAAACTGTGAGGTTAAGAATTACCGGAACTGTCACGAGGACCTGGGTCTCGGAGCCGGAAAAGGTCGATTTTGGAGAGATAGAGCCGAATGGAATTCTAACTAAGAACTTATTCATTACCTCAACGCTTGTGGACACCATAAAGGTCGATTCTGTCAAGACCGAACCGTATGAACTGAGTGCAAAGATTATCTCCAGCAAGGGAAATAAGGTCAAACTCAAGGTTTCATACGACAGCTCCTCTCTTAAATGGAGATTTATTGGTATTGTGAGATTTTACTCCAATATTCCGAACGGGCACAAAATAATCATACCTGTGTATGCAAGAATAAAAGAAGAAAAAAAGAAGGACAGATAAAAGGAGTTTAACCACAGAGACACAGAGAGTTCGTAAATGGTCGGTAAACCCCGTCATTGCGAGCCATGAACCAAATGGTTCACGGCGTGGCAATCTCATAGTGCGAAAACCGAGATTGCTTCGGTAGAAATTATAGAAAAATACTCGCAATGACAGCCTTTCGGAAGAATGTAACGGATTTCACTGATTATTTACTCTGTGGTTCTATTTTGAAATGATTGAATCATATCGTTTCGGTAATATCGTAATTAATGGTGTGAGTTATAGTAGTGATATTATTATCACAGGGGAGAAGGTTAAGGACAAATGGTGGAGAAAGGTGGGGCACAGGTTATGTGTCGAGGATATAGAAGAGGTTATAGAACAAGAGAAACCAGATGTTGTTGTCATTGGAACCGGCAAATATGGGCTTATGAAGGTTCAGAAAAACACAGAAGAATTTCTAAGAAAACTTGGAATCAAGATTCACTCAGGTAAGACAGATGATGCAGTCAGGACTTACAATGAAATCTCAATCAAGGAAAAAGTGGTGGGTTTCTTTCATCTTACCTGCTGAGCTTGTTTTCCCTTCCTCTGTTCGATTACGGAATACAAGGCTGGTATAAAAATGAGAGTGAGGAATGTAGAGACAAGAAGTCCACCTATAACCGCACGCGCCATTGGAGCACGCATCTCATTGCCCGAACCAATTCCGAGCGCCATAGGAACCAAACCGAATGATGTTGTCAAGGCGGTCATAAGAATGGGACGTAACCTGATTCTTCCTGCTTCCACTACTGCTTTCAGAAGAGGTTGATTATGCTTGCGTCTCAGTTGGTTTGTGTAATCGATATATACAATTGCATTGTTGACAACGATACCTCCCAGCAGTAGAACACCGATAAGACTCTGCATATTTATGGTTGTACCTGTAAAAAATAGCATCCATAGTACTCCAATAAAGGCAAGAGGTACTGTGAACATTATAATAAAAGGTTCTTTGAAGGATTCGAATTGACCAACCATTATCATATATACGAGAAGAAGTGAAAGTAAAATGACATAGCCAAGGTCACGGAAAGTCGATTGCATTTCTTCAAAACCACCGCTCAATTCTACCTTGAATTCCGGTGGAACTTCTATTTTGTTTATTATTTTTCCTACATCCCTTGCAACACTACCCTGATCTCTTCCTTCGATGTTTCCGCTAAGCGTAACGATACGTGCATTATTTTCATGCTCGATTGTAACAGGACCTATTCCAAGGGTGTCCTTGATGAAATTGGCGAGCGGAATCTCGCCAAAGGGTGTGGTTATAGTCATAGAACTTATCTTTGTGAGGTTGTTGCGGTTTTTCTTGTCAGTCATTATCTTTATATCGTATTCATTTCCTTTTTCACGGAATTCGCTTGCAACGGCACCTTCTATTCTTGAACGCAGGACAGAGCCAATCTGGAATGGAGTTAGACCGAATTGAAATGCTTTTTGACGGTCAATCAACAATCGATATTCCGGTTTTCCTTCACCAAGCGAAGATTCAAGGTCAACAAGTCCTTTCACAATTTTTAGTTTGTCCATAATTGTGGCAGCAATTGCTCGAGCCTCCTGAATGTCATATCCTGTTATCTTGACTGCAATGGGTTTGCCTCCAAAAAGCTGCTCGAAGCCAGACGATGCAAAGATAACTTTGAGTCCAGGAATTCCGGTTAGTTTGGGACGGAGTTCGTTTTCTATTTGTTTTACAGAGCGTTTTCGACTTTCTCTACCGACAAGTTCAATATATATTTGAGCTGAATGAGGACCACTTGTTCCACTCCAGATTGCTGAGAGGCCGGTTCCAGAGCCGATTGAGGTTGAAAGAATATACATTTCGGGGACTTCTTTTTTGATTATTTTTTCCAACCTGGCAACTGCCGAATTGGTTGTTTCTAAATTTGTGCCAACAGGCATTTCGGCTTTTAATCTGATTTCACCTTGGTCTGACTGAGGGCTCAGCTCCGTACCTATAAAGGGTATCAGGAACATACTTGCTATGAAAACACCGAGGGTTGAAAATATGATTAGCTTCTTATGCTTCAAAGCCCACTCGATGAGTATGGTGTATTTATCCTCAATGCGGGAATAGAAGCTCTTGAAAGTTTGCGATAATCCCCGCTGTTTACTTACCTGGATTTTGAGAAACTTGCTTGAAAGCATTGGAACAATCGTGAGAGCAACAAGTAGTGAAGAAATAAGGGCAAAACTCACTGTAAGGGCAAGTTCTTTGAAGAAGAACGATGCGAACCCACTAACCAGTAATAATGGAAGAAAAACGGCGATAGTTGTCAGAGTTGAGGCAGTAATGGCTGTTCCAACCTCCTGCGTTCCCGTGCTGGCTGCTTTTGCTGCTTGTTCTCCCTTTTCTCGATGTCGAAAGATAGATTCAAAAACAACAATTGCAGAATCCAGCACCATCCCAATTGCGACTGTTAATCCTCCTAATGAAATAATGTTAAGACTCATATTGAAAATATACATAAGGAACAGTGCTAAGAAAACTGCTATAGGTATTGCAACTCCAACATATAATGTCGAACGGAGGTTTCCCAGAAAGAGGAAAAGAATAATAATTGCAAGGATGGCTCCAACTATAAGAGTATTTGCAGTTCCTTTGACTGATTTTGTTATGAAATCAGCGGAGTTAAAAAGAATATCTATTTTCACTCCCTCCGGGAGGTCTTTTTTAACCTCATTAATGCGTTTCATAACACCGTTGCATACTCTTACAGTATTAGCACCAGTCCTCTTTTGAACTATTCCCCAGAAAGACCTTACACCGTTTGTCCTTGAAAGAGAGGAAGTTTCGGCAGATTGTGAACGAACATCTGCTATCTGTGAGAGAAAAATTGGGGTCCCTTGATTATTTCCAACTATCGTATTCCGTATCTCATCAAGATTCTTGTACTGTCCTATGGCTCTGACCGTGTAAACATTCTTTCCGCTTTCAACATTACCCAGGGGATAATTTACATTCTGTGCGCGCAGTATTCCCATTACTTTTTCGGCGGTAATGCCCGTTCCCTTCAGTTTCAAGGGGTCCAAAACTATCTGTATTTCTCTTTCTGCTCCACCTTCTATGAAGGAGCCTGCGACACCATCCACGCGTTGGAGACGGTCTGCGATATTTTTGCCTATGTCGTTCATTTCCAGCAGGTCAATATCTCCGGATATATTAAACATTACGATAGGCTGCTGGGATACATCGAACTTGAAGATCAATGGGTCATCGGCGTCTTTGGGAAAGTATGGTGCAATCATAGCGAGTTTATCTCTCACATCGTTTGCGGCTCCATCAAGGTCTGTTCCCCATTCAAACTGAAGGGTAATCATCGATGTGTTTTCACCTGTTTTTGAAGTTATCTTGTCAAGACTATTTACGGACCCCAGCATTTGTTCAAGCCCATTTGTAATTTCTGTTTCTATTTCTTCAGGTCCCGCTCCCGGATAATTGGTGATAACAAGCATCATTGGGAACGATATATCCGGATAGAGGTCAAGGGGGAGTTTAGTTAGAGAGATAAAACCAAATATGATCAATGCAAGAAAAACCATCGATACTGCCAGAGGTCTTGAGATAGATATATCAGTAATTTTCATTATTTTCCTCTCATTATTGGTTTTACTTTTTCACCACCAGCAAGTCTCTTCTGTCCAATGACTACAACTTTTTCTCCTTCACTTAAACCATCAATGATTTCAACATTTTCATCACCCATAAGACCTATCTTCACATCTCTCCTTTGAGAAACACTATCATCCACAATGAAAATGTGGTCCTCCAAAAGTGCATCTTTGGGGATATTTAGCACATTTGACCTTTCACCGAGATTCACAGTTACGCGTGCAGTCATTCCCGGTTTCAGTAAGTTTTCGGGATTATCGATTACTGCTTTTACACTTACCGTTCGGGTCAGAGGGTCTATTACGGGGCTTATTTCCAGAATCTTTGCGCTAAAAACTCTTTCTCCTGTAGCATCCGTTTCTACCAAAACTTTCTCATTTTTCTTTATACTTTCCATATTTGTTTCTGCAACGCTGAATTTGATTTTTACTTGTGAATAGTCCACGATTGTTGCTACAGATGACTGTGGTGTTACCATAGAGCCAACATCCACATCTATTTTTCCCACAACTCCTGTTATTGGAGATTTGATGAAACCTTCTTCGTATTCGAAACCAATACTTTCGTTTCTTATTGCCAACAGATGTGAATTCTTATGAACCTTTGCACCTTCGGTGACCATTATTCTCGTTATTCTGCCCATAGTTTCGGGAAAAACCTGTGCTGTTTTTCTCGCAACTATAGTTCCCAGTATTTCGAAGGAACTTTTGACATCACCAATGGATGCAGGAGCAACCTCGACCGGTAGCACTAATCCAGCTCCTTCTTTGTTGTTAGCTCCTTTTCTTGAGCATTGAAGTCTCAAGAACACTAAAATTGCCAGAATTATCAGAATGATAATGATTGTTAAAGTTTTCCGCATTTATTCCTCCTGGTATAATGTTCATTATACCTGATTACTCAGATTTTAGAATACTCTTTACACAGATTAGTCATCCTGACCTTCATAGGATGTCTTACCAATAGCTTTATATAATGCAGCCCTTGCCGAGTAATAATTCTTCAACGCTGATAGATAACCTGTTTCCGCCTGGATCTGCGAAAGTTGGGTATCAAGGTATTCAAGGTTGCTAACCAGACCATTGCTGTAGCGTTTTTCTATGATAGAAAAGGCTTTTTCCGCCAGGCCAACATTTTCACCTGCTGCTGTTATTCCTTCCTTCGCCGCCCCTAAGTTCAGAAATGCCTGTTTCACTTCAACCTGTATTGCCTTTGTAAGGTTTTCGTTCGCAAGTTCCGCTTCCCGCAAAATCAGCAAAGCCTGCTCATACTGATATCGAGTTTTAAATCCCGAAAAGATATTAAACTGGAAGCCAACATTGAATGTTAGATTCGAGCCCCAGTCATCTCCTCCGAAACTGAATGGCTTTTTTCTCTCATAAGTTGCTCCAGCAACAATTGCAGGAAGGATAATCTTGCGTGCAATATCTCGAGCAATTTCTGCAATTCTCTCAAAATTTTTCATATTCCTAAGTTCGATTCTATTATTCATAGCCTCATTGGTTAGTTCATCGATATCATAGGTTTCTTCCCTGGTTTCGAGTGCTCCTTTAATGGTGAATTCCAAATCGAGGTCCATTCCAAGAAGAAGCTTAAAACCTTCTTTCGAGAGGTTCTGAGCATTTTCCATTTTTATAAGTTGCTGTTTCATATTTGCAGTCTGTGATCCCGAACGGAGTACTTCGTATTGCGGAACGAGACCTGCTCTGTATCTTTTTACTACTGCTTCCTTATGTTTTTCTAACTCGGAAAGGCTCTTTTTTGAAACATGAACCATTTTCTCTAAGACAAGCAACCCGTAGAAAACATCTGTTATTGCGTAACGAATTTCCTGTTCTTTTCGTTTTAATTTCAGCTCGGCTATCTCCGACTGGATGCCGGCAATCTTGTAAGCATCATAAAGTTTTCCCCATGCAAATAAAACCTGGTTTAAGGATATGGATACACTGTAATTTTCGTGCTGTCCCATTGGTATTGGTGTTCCACCAAAATCAAGAACCGGAACATCACTTAGATAAGCAAAATAGCCGCCCATCGATAATGATGGGTAGTATGCTGCAATTGCGTCGTTTACTTTTAATCCGGTTTTCTTTGCATCTATTTGCAGTTGCTGTATCTCCGGGTTATGCTTCAATCCGTAGTCAATTGCTTTATTGAGTGTTAGTTGAACAGTGTCTGCTGGAGTAGTCCCAACGAGGAGCATTAGTAGAAAGAGCATTTAACCTCCTAAATAAGATAAATATTGTTATTTCAGAATAAATACTATACCGAGACTATTCTCCCATATCTTTTCATCCTTATCAGGAAAACCATATTTGTAAATGTCAGAACTTGCTATATAGTTGTAACGAGACGAGAAGACAAGAGCAAAGAACTTGTTTATTCTGGATTGAATGGTAAACCCACCGACAAAACCGAAATCTTTTTCGCGCATCTTCGCATCTTGAGGCAGAGTTATTATCTCATTATTGCGTAACCCTTTCCATAGATATATTCCAAATCCTGTTTCCATCGATACTTGAAGCCATCTGGAATCAACGAAAGGCAAAAGGTCAAAACTGGAAACAAGTGTCAGAGGAATATACTTGTAGGAGATGAAGCTATCTTCGTTGTCTGTAAATGCAGTCTGCGAAGCACGAAATTTTATCCCTATATGCGGTATAATGTCAACTATTTCGATTTCAGCCGCGGGGCTGAATTTCTGGATTGGACTTTCCTCATCCAGGTATAAAAGGTTAGAGGAATAATGGGTGGCGAATGAAAAACCGGCACCTGATACGGAAATGCACAAAAATATCAAGAGAAATACAGCAGATAAAAGGTTACGCATCATTAGTCCTCCATTTTGTTTTTAAGTCTTCCAGAAACCGTGGAGCATCTAAAGTAATTATGCAATATAATGCAAAAAGGGAGTTTTTGCAAGGGTTTTTTTAAAAACACCTTGTTTTTCATTTTTTACTTGACAAATAAAATATTCCATATTATATTATTTCAATATTGAAATGATTGAGATTGAAGTAATAATAAAGGGAGTGCATAGAAAAAGGAGGAATGATGAGGATTGGAGTATCGATGTTAATCAGTATACTGTTTCTTCCGATTCTACTAAAAGGTGAGGAAGCGATAAAGTCCGATACAATTTCTTTCACTCTTGATAAGGCTTTGGAGTGGGCTACCGAGTATAATGAGGGCATTCTTGCGGAAAGGTCGAAAGTAAGGGAAGCAGAAAGAGGAATAGAAATTGCGAGGGCAGGTTTCTTGCCGAAGATAAATGGTCAGTTAAGTTACACACGACTTGCAGAAATGCCTTCCATCTCTATGGAAGCACCGGTATACGGAACTATGCAGGTTCCCGTGTTCAATCCTTCTGGAGATACAATAGGTTTCACGGTAGTACCCGGTGTTGTTGGTGTAGATTCTATTGAGTTTTCTATGGGAAGTGATGAGAATTATATTGCAAGGCTTTCTCTCACGCAACCGCTATTTACATTCGGGAAGATACTGGATGGCTACAGCATAGCGGGATTTAATTATCGGGCGCAAAAAGAGGATTACAGAAAAAGCAAGAATAACCTCTTGTTGAATGTTAAGAAGGCATTTTATGGGATATTGGTGCTGGAAAATCTTGTTGATGTCAGTGAAGAATCGTATAGGCAAACAGAGAGGCATGCTGAAGTAGTAAGAAAGCGATATGAGGTTGGATTATCTTCGGAGTTTGATGTTCTCAGGGCAGAGGTGCAGCTTGCAAATATGGAGCCTAATGTTGTAAAAACGAAAAACGCACTAATTATTGCAAAAGGTGGACTTAAAATATTACTTGGTTTACCGCAAGATAAGAATGTGGATATTTCAGGGGAGCTAACATTCAATCGTGTTGAAGTTGTCCTTGAAAGCCTGATTGTCGAAGCCAAGAAGCAAAGACCCGAGATTGCCGCTCTGTCTCTTAGAAGCAAGATGGCGGAAAAAGGATTATCCATTGCCAGCAAGGCAAACCTGCCCAATATCGCTCTCATTGCGAATTATGATTATAAAAAACCGGTTTATTTTAGTGACGAGTGGGGAGAGGATTGGGCAGTTACTGTTGCATTGCAAATGCCTATCTTTACTGGTCTTGAAAATATTGGAAAAAAACATCAGGCAAAGGAAAGGCTGCTGCAAACACAACACTATCTTAAGCTATTAGAGGAGAAGGTTGAAATGGATGTCAGAAGTGCATATCTGGAAATGGTTGAAGCAGAGAAACTTGTCGAGTCCCAGAAAGAAAATGTGAAACAGGCAGTAAAAGCCCAGCAGATTATAGAGAAACGATTTGATAAGGGAGTTGCAACCAATCTTGAGGTAATGGATATTGAACTTGCTCTTCTGGGTGCAAAAAACAATCATCTGAAAGCGTTGTCAGATTATCTCATAGCAAGGGCACTGCTCGACTGGGCAGTTGGAAAATAAGAGAATGGATTTTGGGCGTTAACTGTTGAGAATTCAGGAGGTAAGATGAAAAAAGGGATTTTTGGGTTAATTATTTTCATTATTCTTGCGCTTGTTGTATGGAGAATAGTGGAAAATCAGTATGCAAAAAGGAGGGTGGAGAAGAAAGAGACTGCTGCAACAGAGGTGTCCACAGAAAAGGTGAGGAGGGATGTTATTTCAAAGACAATTCAGTATAGTGGAAATATTGCAGGTGTTGAACAGGTAAACATCTACCCAATGGAGGAAACAGGTAGACTCTTGAGGTATCTTGTTAAAGAAGGTGATAGGGTATCAAAAGGTAGTGTTATAGCACTCGTTGATAGGTCTATCAAGGGGCTTAACTATAAGCCTGCGACAATTATAAGTCCGATATCTGGTATTGTTGGTATGCTCTTTCTGGATAAGGGAGCTGCTGTAGCCCCTCAAATTCCTGTTGCAATGATTGCAAATATGAGCAAGTTAAAAGTCAAGATTCAAATATCCGAAGAAGAACTGAAGATTGCTAAGAAAGGTCAAGAAGCGATTATAAGAGTTGATATGTATAGTGATACAACATTTTCAGGCATTCTAAAGGACATTACTCCTGTTATCAATCCGCTTAGTAGAACAGCGACAGGAGAGATTATAATGAATAACTCGCATCATTTACTTAAACCGGGAATGTTTGCAAGGGTTCAGTTGGTAGTTGAGAAACACACTGATGCAATAGTTGTTCCTGAAAAAGCGATTATTAGAAGAGGGGAGAAAGAGATTGTTTTTACGAAGATGGGTGATGTAGCAAAAAAGAAGGATGTGAAAATCGGAATAAAGAGTAATGATATGATAGAAGTTGTTGAGGGATTAGATGAGGGAGAAGAGGTGATTGTGAGTGGAAACTATGGTTTGCGTGATGATGTAAAGATTTTTGTCAAAAAGAACAACAAATTGGGAGGACAGCAATGAATTTGCCGCAATTTTCTGTCAAGAAATCTGTTACCGTTTTGATGCTTATTTTGATTATTGCTATTTTTGGTGTGATTTCTTTTACCCGTTTAGGCGTGGAACTAATGCCAGATATTACTTTTCCTACTGTATCCATCATTACAAAGGATACAGGGGTTGCCCCAGAAGATATTGAGACTATGATAACAAAACCTATCGAAGGTGTTGTTTCGACAGTCAACAATGTGAAGAAGGTATCTTCGGTTTCAAAAGAGGGAATTTCAGTTGTAATGATAGAACTGGAATGGGGTTCCAATATAGATTTCATAACTCAGGACATAAGAGAAGCTGTTGATATAGTCAAAGACTATCTGCCAGAAGATGCTTCAAAACCAATGATTGTGAAGATTGACCCCTCTATGATGCCCATCCTGGAGTTGTCTGTAACCGGGAATAGAGACCCCATTGAACTCAGAAACATCGCTAAAGACATTAAAGATAGGTTGGAACAGGTGCGTGGAATCGCAAATGTTACACTTATGGGAGGCGCTGAAAGAGAAATCCAGGTAAGGGTTGATAGGGAAAGATTGAAATCATACAACATTTCTCTTAATCAGATAGTTCAGGTTCTCAGGTTTGAAAACCTCAATCTACCAGGAGGGAACATCCAGGAAGGATACAAAGATTTTCTTGTCAGGACTTTAGGTGAGTTCAAAAGTATAAATGAGATTGGCAATATTGTTATTGGTGCAAAGAATAATGTGCCGATACACCTAAAGGATGTAGCTCTAATCAAAGATGCACAGAAGGATATGCGCTCTTTTGGAAGAACGAACAAAAGGGGTTCTGTTATTCTTATGTGCAGTAAGTCATCGGGTGTCAATACAGTCAATGCAGCGAACAACCTGAAAAATGAGGTCGAAAAACTCAAGAAAATCCTTCCAGAGGATATAGAAATTGGTATTGTTTTCGACCAGGGAAAGAGCACTACAGATGTTGTTTCGACAACGGTCAACAGCGCTCTATGGGGTTCTTTATTAGCAATACTCTCCCTTCTGCTTTTCTTCCGGAATTGGAGACCGACACTTGTAATTGCGCTCTCCATTCCACTTTCCATTCTTGCAACTTTTATCGCAATGCATATTGCAGGTTTTACATTCAACATAATGACGATTGGCGGATTTGCCCTTGGTGTGGGAATGCTTCTTTCCAATGCTATTATTGTAATCGAAAACATATTCAGGCATCTTGAAGAAGGAGAAGGTCGCGAGAAGGCGTCCATCTTCGGAACAACAGAGGTGTCCAAGGCAATCCTCGGCTCCACTCTGACAACCGTTGTTGTATTTCTGCCTCTCATCTATGCAAGCGGGATAGCAGGACAACTCTCAAGAGGGCTTGCCCTTACCGTTGCTTTTTCACTCCTTGCTTCGTTACTGGTTGCTTTTACAATAGTCCCAATGCTCGCATCAAAGATATTCGTTAAAAGAAGAAAGAAGCAGGAATACGAAGCACACTATGGGGAGAAGTTTTTTAAGAGATTCAATGCAGGATATCGGGGTGTCCTATTATATACACTTAAACATAGAATAAAGGTTGGACTTATTACCCTTGCAGTTTTTATTGTTTCATTCGTGTTATTAGTTTTTGTTGGAAAGGAATTTCTCCCGAAGATGGATTCTTCTATGTTTACAATAGATGTTACGATGCCGGTGGGGACTTCACTTGAAGAGACAGAAACAGTGATGAAGCAGATTGAGAATATGGTGCTTTCACAACCAGAGGTAAAGCTTGTTTCCTCATTCGGTGGCGAGTCAGAGATGGGGCAGGCGTCGTTTATTATGGGTGGAACGGAATCTGTTAATGAAGGTCAGTTTATGGTGAGACTTATTGATAAGAGGAAGCGTTCTGCAGAACAGGTGAAGAATTCAATAAGAAAGATGATTCCTCATATTGAGGGAGCGAAAGTAGAATTTCCTGAGATGTCTCAAAGTATGATGGGTACGGGCGAGGCTCCCATTGAAATAAATATTTTTGGTGCTGATATGGCTGTTCTTGATAGATTATCGGTAGAGATTATGAATGCAATACAAAATATAAATGGTATCAAAGATATTGATAGAAGCCTGGGTGAAGGAAAACCGGAACTAAAGATACGAATCGACAGGCAGGTTTCGTCAAGAACTGGACTTACTGCAGCACAAATAGCAACGCAGGTTGAAGCCGCTATGAAAGGCAAAGTAGCTACGCGATACAGGGAAAAGGGTGAAGAGTATGACATAAGGGTTCAACTGCGGGGAATAGACAGTAGAACGCGAGAGGATATTGGAAATATTGGTATCCTAACCTCTCTTGGGAGGACTATTTCCCTCAAGAACGTTGCGAAGATTATAGAATCAAAAGGTCCCGTGAAACTCTTAAGGGAAAATCAGAAAAGGAAGGTTACGGTTTCGGCAGCGTTTTCAGGAAGGGATCTGGGAAGTATAATGGCGGATATAAAAAAGGATGTCTTAAGAATTAATAAACCTGATGAATATTTCATTGATTATGGTGGAGAAGCAGAAAGTATGCAGGAAACTTTTAAGTCTCTTGGAATAACACTATTACTTGCAATTCTAATTGTCTATATGATTATGGCTGCGACCTTTGAATCGTTGACACATCCATTTGTCGTGATGTTCACACTGCCTTTTGCAGCCGTTGGAGTTATTTTGATTCTACTCATCACAAATGTATCTCTATCGCTTACTTCACTGTTGGGGGTGATAATCCTGGTTGGTGTTATAGTCAATGCAGGTATTGTGTTGGTGGATTATATAAACCAGCTGAGGAGAAGCGGAATGAAGTGCAACGATGCAATAGTAAAAGGAAGCGTAACAAAATTAAGGACAGTAGTGCTCATCAATCTGACTACTATACTCGGTCTTCTTCCGATGGCATTGACAAGGGCAAGGATGGGAGCCATAATGGCACCAATGGCAGTCGCCGTTGTAGGTGGTCTTGTTGTTGGTACGGTACTTACGCTAGTAATTGTTCCTTTGGTTTATTCTATTTTTGACGATGTGGTGCAGAGATTTGCATATAAGGAGAGTGTGTAATCAGGTATAATGAATATTATACCAGGAGGATATTATGACATCTAAAGAAAAGAGTAAGGAATACATAGAACGGGTTGAGAAATGTGTTCCCGAGATACTGAGATGTATTCATCTCTCAGTTCCAAGAGAGATTCTTGGTTTGAAATTGACAATTTCACAATCGGTTACACTTACAAGTCTTGGATATAAAAAATCCTGCAAGATGAGCGAACTTGCTGAAAGTGTGAGTATGAATATGAGCACGATGACACCCATAGTTGATTCTCTGATGTTGAAACATCTTGCTCTGCGAAGGAGAAGTAAACAGGACAGGCGTGTTGTACTTGTTCACCTTACCGAGAAAGGGAAGAAAGCGGTTAAAAGTATGAATAGATATAAGAAGAAACAGATAAAGGAAATAATAGAGTATTTCGATGAAAAGGACAGACACCATGTAATTGAAGGGTTTGAAAATATGATTAAAGCATTCAGCAGCGTGTGCAAAAAGAAGAATGGGAAGACAAAAAAGAAATAAAGCATCATCTTCTCATTTTTTGCTTGACATTCCTGTTTTTTTGACATATTATTCCGCAATGCGGAAAAAGGAGGTAATGTGAGAGTAATTAAAAAATACGCGGCGAGGAAAATGTATGATGTAGAGACCTCCAGGTTTGTTAATCTTGGAAAACTGAGAGATATGATACTTGCGGGTAACGAGATTCAAGTAATAGACAACCAAACAGGCAACGAGATTACTTCAACGGTATTGGCGCAGATTGTTTTAGAGCAGCAAAAAAAACAAGAACAGCAGACATATATTTCAGTTCCCGGGTTGTTCCGAGAATTAATAAAGAGGGGAAAGAATTCTATTCTTGACTTCTTAGAGAGACCGTTTTCAGGTTGGTTGGAATTGCTTTTTCTTAGCGAAGATAGAATGAAAGAAAGTTTTCGTAAGTTAGTAAAATCAGGGCAAGTAAGCAAGCAACAGAAAGACGAAGTGGTTAAGGGATTACTCATAAAAGTCAAAGAGAGCAGGAGTATGTTGGAATCTTTTATCAAAAATACGATTGTTCATATGAATTTTCCGACAGGGACAGAATTTGGAAAGTTGAAAAGTGAAGTGGATGAATTGAAGAAACAACTTTCTTCAATATCAGCTAATACAGATACAGAGAAGCGTTGAAGTTGTGCATAATACTCAATGAATATGAGTTCACAAGTTATGGAGAATTAATATGCTTTATTCTTTCTTGCATGTAGTTCTTAAGGTAATAGCGGTCTTTTATTTTAGACTGCAAACTGATGGTATCGAAAATATACCAAAGAGTGGTGGAGTTATTTTAGCGCCGAATCACCCAAGTGACCTGGATTCAATTATTCTTGGTACAGCAATCAATAGGCAACTTCACACAATGGGCAAGGAAGAATTGTTCAGAAGAAAGTTCGCTTCTTTTATTCTTAGAAAGATAAATGCCTTTCCTGTGAAAAGGCAGAAGTTCGACAGGGCTTCACTCAGGTGCGCACTGCAGATACTTAAGGATGGAAATGTAATTGATATGTATCCCGAGGGAACTGTGAGTAAAGACGGAACTTTGCAAGAAGCTAAATTAGGAACAGCCTTTATTGCATTGCAATCAAAAACACCTGTCATTCCGGTAGCCATAATCGGCAGTTATGGTGTGATGTCAAAAGGGATGAGATTTCCAAGGCCCCGCAAAGTATTTGTAAAATTCGGTGAACCTATTTATTTTGATGAATATTACGATAGACCACTCAAAAAAGAAATATTGAAGATACTGAGTACACGGATAATGGGCGAAATCAAGTATTTGCTGGAATCTGAGGGAGAAGCAAAGTAGAATGTTGGTGATATTATAGCGTAGAGATTGGAAAATTGCATTTTTATTCAGTTCGCCATCTTCAGCACAGCAGCTCCCTGTATTTTACCCGCCTTAAGTAAGTTCAGAACTTTATTTGCATCCTTTAGTTTAAATACCTGAACCTCTGGTTTAATAGGAATCTTTGCGGCAAGAGGCAGGAATTCTTCCGCATCTTTTCGAGTTACATTTGCCACACTCTTTAACTGCTTTTCATTCCAGAGGTCACGAGCGTAGTTCAATTTAAGAAGGGTGTCTCTATCCGTGTTTTCCTTTCTTATTGCGTTTATGACGAACATTCCACCTTTCTCCAGCACCCTCATTCCTTCCACAATTGGGGTCCATGCAGGTGTGAAATCTATGGCACGGTTCAAGTTTTGAGGAGGATCATCGCCTGTTACCCCAACCCAATCAGCACCTAATTCCTTAGCCAATTCTTGATGTTTCTTTTGACCTGGTCGGGTGAAAACAAAAACTTTGCTCTCAGGATACTTATATTTTACTATTTGTATAATAATATGCGCAGATGCCCCGAAACCAAACAATCCAATGATTTCTCCGTTATTGATATTGGTTAATCTCAATGACCGATAACCAACAACACCTGCACACATAAGAGGTGCGGCCTCTGTATCTGAGAACGATTCTGGTATTGGATATGCAGATGTTTCAGGCACAATGATATATTCAGCATAACCACCGTTTGCATCCCTTCCGGTTGCTTTGAACTCCGCACATAGATTTTCATAACCCCCAAGGCAGAAATTGCACCTTCCACAACTCGAGTAAAACCATGCAATGCCAACTCGGTTACCGAGTTCAAATTTGTTTGACCCTGAGCCCAGTTTTTCCACCTTTCCAACAATCTCATGACCTAAGATAATTGGCAGTTTCGGGGGAGAAGTTCTTCCTTCGATTTCATCCAACTCTGTATGACACACGCCGCAGGTAGAGACCTTTACAAGAATTTCTTTCGGTCCCGGTTCTGGGATTGGCAGCTCAACCAGTCGTAATGGTTCCGGATTCTCTTCAAGGGTAGCTACGTTTTGAAGCATTTGAGCCTTCATCGTTCGTGCTCCTTTTATCGTCATTCAATAGTATAATGGAAAAGCAAGTGGAATTCAAGAAAATTTTCTAGTTTGTTATTGCAAGTAGAAAATGTCAGGTTTTTTGCAAAGTGTCATTCCAGCTGCCCTCTTTGTCATCCTGCGCCCCTTGTCATTCCCTTTTCGCCTCTTTGTAATTCCCTTTTCGCCTCTTTGTCATTCCCGCGCAAGCGGGAATCCATAACGGGAGTACTACGGCACTGCTCGCCCAATTGCTATTTTCTCATACTGCTTACTGTACCGGGGGTTGCTCCAGTAGTAGTAGTCGTTATCCTTGCTGAACCAGATGATACCTTTGCCCACACCGGTTGAACAGGATACATTATCCTCATCTGTGTTACGTGTGTCATCGCTGTGGGGCTTGCTTGTTGCATCTGCCACATAAACCCAGTAGGTATTTGTATCTACGGTGGATTGATGCGGCTTTGAGTATGTTACCATAACATGACCAGTACTATTGGAATTTTCGTCTTCATCCTTGTAAGCGATAATATCCCCTGGTTCCGCTCTTGAAATATTTTCAATGCTAATCCAGCCATCTCTTGGTTTGTCGGAAGACAAATTATGGGAAAATTCATAGTAGTCTACTGCACGGGGATATGAATATTTCATGGAATCATAGGGGATAGCATTGTAATGTTCCTTTGCAGCATTTTCCAGAACATAACCTACAAACCCGGAACAATTGCAGATATATACGGCTTCATCCTCAGATATAAATCGTTTCTTGTAATAAGCAGTAAAACCTTCCCTCTCTTCCATATTAAGAAGGATACGACTTGTCTCTTTGAATATAGCTTCTGATGGAGCGGTTACACCAATCTCTGAATCGAAGAGATTCTTATTGTGCAAATTCTCTGATTGCTTTACAGAACACCCAGTCGCGCACATCACAATTGTTATTGTTACTATTAGAAGTAGAATTGTTTTTTTCATTTATCAGACTCGGTTATCTCATCACAATAAACATGTTATACCAAAAAGAACATTAAATCAAGTGTAAAAAGAAATTTACAAAAAGGGGGATTAAGGGATGTGTCCTATAATTCTGAGCATGGTAGCCGAAAGCTTTAGCTTGCGAGGTTTGTCATTCTGAGTAATCTTTTCCATATTGACCCCGTTAGATGTCCCTGTCCCGTTAGATGCTTGCTATCTAATGAGATACTATCTAATGGGGTTGACCAGGGAAGAATCTGCTTATCAAAGGACCAGATTGTAAAGAAACAATTTCTATTTTTCAGCCTGACCCCGTGTCTTGTACTATTTTATTTATATAGAACAAAGGCAAGCAAAAAGCCATATATGATGCCTGCTATAATCTCAATAGGTGTATGGCCAATGAGCTCTATAAGTTTTTCTTCAGAGAATTTGCCTTTTTTATTAATTTCATCCAAAATTTTATTAAGAACGGTTGCCTGCTGTCCGGCAGCTTTCCTTAATCCGGCTGCGTCGTATATCACAAGAAAACTAAAAAATATGGTTACCGCAAATATTGCCGAAGTGCATCCTGTTTTTAATGCTATAATTAGAGAAAGAGAGGTAACTGCAGCTGAATGAGAACTCGGTATACCCCCCATCTCAAATAATCTCTTAAAATTAATCTTTTTGTGAACAACATAATATAAAAATAGTTTTATAATTTGTGCGCTAATTCCGCTTAAAGCAGGTATGAAAATCAGCTCGGAAGTTTTCCAAACATTCATTAATAGTCCTTTGTTATTATGAAGATTTAGCTATCTTTCAAATTTTTGCCTTATATGTTGATATTATCTAAGAAATATTTTTTCTTAATGCTTATGTGTGGAGAAAAACTATTTTCTGAATACAATATGTGGTTCGCCGTCCTATTATTTTTATCCCTTATCATAGTTTGGTACTATAACGGAAAAACGAATAGAATTCAAGAAGAATTTAAAGTTATTTGGAGTCCCCTCTAAACAATTTCTAATTTCTGATTTCCATTATGGAAGATTTTTCTTCTTGACTTTGTCTCTAATTCTTGATATTATTGATTAGTAAAATGAAAAAATATAAAATCAAAATAAACAAAGGACAGAGTGGAAAGACAGAGGTAACCGTTCCATATAATCCAACATATATTAAAAAACTCAAAGGTATAAAAGGACACAGATGGGATCCAGAGCAAAAGTGCTGGACATTTCCTAATTCTGATGATGTTATAAAAAAGCTCTTTGATATTTTTAAGGGCAAGGACCTCCGGGTAGATCCATCTTTAAGACAAGGAAAAGAAGATAATGTCTTTGAGGATTTGCGAAAAGAGATGGTATCAAGAAAGTACAGTCCAAAGACAATCAAAGCCTATATTCATTATAATAAAGATTTGGTGAAATTTATCGGCAAGGATTCTGGTAGCATCGTAGAAAAAGACATCAAGGATTACCTTTTTTATCTCGCGGAAGAAAAGAAAGTTGCTACCTCAACCTTAAATTCAGCCATTAATGCCTTGAAATTTTATTATGGAACAGTTCTGAAAAGGAGATTTACTTATGATATAAAGCGGCCCCGCAAGGACAAGAAATTACCGGTAGTATTAAGCAAAGAAGAAGTAACAAGGATCTTATCCGCCGTTGACAATATCAAGCATAAGGCAATATTAATGTTAGTTTATTCAGCAGGCTTATGAGTAAGTGAGGTAGTGAAACTCAAGCCAAAAGATATTGATTCTGAGAGAAAATTGGTTTTAATCAATGGAGCCAAAGGAAGAAAAGACAGATATACCATACTCTCAGATGTGGCATTACAGACATTGAGAAAATACTGGGATAAGTACAGACCTAAAGTATGGTTATTTGAGGGAGAGAAGGAAGTGAAACATATAACAATAAGGTCGGTCTAAAAGGTATTTGAAAAATTTTGTAAAGTAGGAAAGATTAAAAAAATAGGTGGGAATACATAGTTTACGGCACTCTTTTGCTACTCATTTACTGGAGTCAGGGACAGATTTGCGGTATATACAGGAACTTTTGGGGCATAAGAGTAGTAAAACGACAGAAATATATACCCATGTGAGTAAGAGAGACTTAGGGAAAATAATAAGCCCATTAGATAAAATGGGGAAAGTAGGTAGTATCAAGAAATCCGAACATCCATAGGGAGGTATATACGAACCAGGTTCAGATATACCTCCGTTTTGGCAGTATATACGAACCAAGTTCGTATATAAACAAGTTAAGCGAAATTTTTGAATCGCCTTTATAAGAACTTAAGGAAGATGAAAGAGTTAAACATGAAAGCTTTAATACTTGCCGCTGGAGACGGTGGCAGATTGGGCAACTTAACTAAAAATAAACCCAAGCCCCTGATTCAACTTTTGGGTTTGTCTTTGATCGAAAGAGTAATCTTAACCGTAAAGCAAGTCGGTGTTGACGAATTCGTAATAGTTATTGGCTATCTTGGAGATAAAATAAAAGAGAAATTAGGTGATGGAAATAGGTACGGAGTAAAAATAACTTACATTGAAAATGAAGGGTGGCAAAAAGGAAATAGTGTTTCTGTTTCAAAGGCTAAAGAGTTATTTAATGAAAATTTTATTCTGTTGATGTCAGACCATATATCTGATGTTCGCATTTTTAAGGAGCTTATCAATTATGATACAAGAAGTTCAGTCGTTTTAACTGTTGATAGGAGGGAACATCTGCCTGGAGATACAAAGGTTCTGGAGAAAGAAGGGAGAATTGTCGATATCGGTAAAAATATAGAAGAATCAAATTGTATAGATACCGGCATCTTCTTGTGCTCCCCCAAAATATTTTCTTATATTGAAGATGCAGTAAAAGAAGGCAATACTGAGCTTGCACATGGTATTGCTAAGGCCGCTGAAAGTAGAGATGCTGAAATATTCGACATTACGCAAATTAATAGCTATATCCCAAGCATGCGAAAGGAGATTAAACCTTTCTGGATAGATATTGATACAAAGGAGGAGTTAATCAGAGCAAAAAAGCTTCTAATTGAGAATGCCTGTAAAGGAAGAAATGACTTGCTTGCAACTTATGTGAATAAGCCAATAGAAAATTTTATTGTAAGCAGGTTGGCAAATACGCAGATTACTCCAAACCAGATCACTATACTAATAAATATAGTTGCTTATATATCCACATTTTTATTCCTCAAAGGATACCTATTGTTTGCTTCCCTTCTCACCTTTATCGTTTCCTTTATGGATGGAGTAGATGGGAAACTTTCAAGAGTGAAAATAGCTTCTTCAAATATTGGAAAAATGGAGCACGCCTTCGATTTTCTGTTTGAGCATTCATGGTATATCGCCTTAGCTATCTATCTATCGGGAGATTATGGAATATCACCGATTTTGCTGTGCACTTTTATAGTTCTCTTTGATAGTTTTTCTCATTATTGCGGACAAGCATTTGGGAAAGGGATTAAGAGCCGTCCGTTGGCGGACTACGGGAGAACTGAGCAGCTATTCAGAAAGTTTGATGGCAGGAAGAACAGCTACATAATCTTTATCTTAATAGGTATTTTATTAAATGCACCTTTTTTGTCATTAGTTGCAATATTCGTATGGTCATTGGTCAGTGCTATATTTTATTCTTCAAGAACTGTAAAACATCTCCCTGTAAAAATCGTGGGGGTCAGCTATGAAAGGTAGCATACCCTCTTGATATTAGTTTTCTATTGCAATTCCATATCAGTTATAGTATATTTACATTAGACATAATATATAGCACTCATCAGAGGAAGTCAAGATTTTTTAT
>Ga0210003_1000071_pt1 | contig 87006 bp, 85 predicted proteins | sample LantaG_FD_182804 | JGI IMG/M metagenome (GOLD analysis project Ga0210003, IMG submission 182804) | Deep subsurface microbial communities from Baltic Sea to uncover new lineages of life (NeLLi) - Landsort_02402 metaG (SPAdes) (version 2) | ecosystem: Environmental > Aquatic > Marine > Oceanic >... | reverse complement strand
GAAAGGATTTAACCCTGATGAGGTATTCTGTTTCAAGTATCGCCGCACGGTGGGCCTGGATAATGTGGTACGTTTTGGCGAGCATAGATTACAGATAACACCCACTAATGGCAGATGGAGTTATGCTCGTGCCAGGGTGGTGCTGCATGAGAGGATGGATGGCAGCCTAGCGGTATATTACAAGGGACAGTGCCTGGCTACCAAAGCAGCACCACTAGAGGCTCCAGTGCTCAGGGCGCGGAATATAGCTCGGGTAATATCCAATATGACTGATTCTGATGAGCATGCTGTGACTGTCACGGTTGCAAAGAAGCCTCCGCAGCTAAAACATCATCGAAGTATCAAGCCTGGCCCGGACCATCCCTGGCACAGACCTTTTAAACTACATATTGATAGGGGGTGACAAATTCGCTGAACAATTAGGGTGACATTTTCGCTGGACAGCAACAGGATATTTAGAGCTAAAATAGGCAAAATTTCCACAAAATTTAGGAAATCGAGCCTAAACGGGAGAAAACCTGAATTAAAAGTGGGGCAAAGAGAGGTCAAGTAGATAGGCAAGATGGTTCTCTTGCGTCTTAACGTAAGTGATTTTTAAGGAGGTAGTTAAAGATGACAGAGGAGTCTTATCTTACAGATTGCATGCTAATGTCAAGACAAGGCGAAACTATATTCCACCAGAAGGAGAATGGTGAAATCCTCGCTAAACTGAAAGGATATGCCATAATTTCCTATGGAAGAATGTGAAAGGTTGGCTCAATCGGAAGTGGGAATTAAGAAAACCTGATTATTATCTTTTTGGACAAACCACTTTCCCGTTTTTGGGCATCGTGTCTTGTTATTGATTAAGTTTGCAATATTTGAAGGGAGGTCTTTACCAGCATAAAGATTGCCTATACTTTCTCTTTCTGGAGGGCCGTCTTCTAGCGAGATGGTAATACCCATAGGATGAACATCAGCGCATTCGTTACAAAATACATAGACACTGTAAGTAGCCATTTTATCCCCCCTTTCACCTGTGTTTATATCACAATGTAAGGAGTATACCTAAATGCAACAGACCCGGCAAGATCAGTAAAGCTTGAGGATAGCTTGAGGCCTTATTGTGGCTGTAAGTCGTCAGCAAAAACGGGACACGTTGAATCTACGGCCGAATTATGGTCTTTAGCCCATCGGCTTCTGACCTCAGTCCCTTGGCTATTTTCTTAGTTGCGCTAACTATACCGAGGTCTCGGTTGTAGTCAGACGGAGTCATTTTCCCGTCTGGATATCTGGTGTAGGCTTCGTGTGGGAAAGTGATTACAGCAAAAGCAAATATGTACATCATCGAACGCATAGCTTGCCACAGTAATGGTATGGGAAACTCTGTCGCAACTAATTTTCGCATTTCCGAATCCAAATGTTCAGTCAACTCGCTACTCATCTCGCAGTCTCGCTCAATACGAGCCAAGAGTCTGTCTATTTCCGCTCGACTGACATGGGCAATCGCTATCTGCTTCTCCACTTCACTGATTGTCTCTTTTGCTCTGCCTATCTTCCCTTTCAGAGTCTCGTCTGTAAGTGTTTCCGCCCAATTGGTCAACCCTGTCTTATCGAATAAAGCCTTGATGAATAGCTGAGGTGTTAGATGGCCAAACAATTCCCTCAGTTCACTTGCTTTGTAGAAGCCTAATCCTAGTAGATATCCCTTCGTGGCCTTTTCAACAGCCTGTTGAAGGTGGTAGACAGCGTGTGGGTACAATCTCTTTTTGTGTAATATCTCGCAACTCTTCAGGTCTCTTTGAGCCTCCGTGAGGAAGCTAAGGCCAAGTTCTCGTGAAGGTCTATCATCATGCAAATGAATCCTTTGAAGAAGCTGAAACATACCAGCAAAATTGTCCACTAACTCAGGATTGTCCGGAAAGGCTTCTTTGATAGCTTGAAATAGGATGGATTGTATCTGTGTCAATTCAGTCTCGAAGTGTTGCATGGCTCTTACCTCCCTGCTTTGTCATGGCTATTGTTGCTTACCTGGTCTAAGTTAAACCCTTTCAACTCGAAGTCCGCTGGCTGGACTACTCACTAGGCACCGTATACATCGTAATCGTAATTGTAGCACTTGCAGAGGAATTACTTACTTCACTTTGGCTACTAGCTACCTCATTTTCGTTCCTACTATTTAGCTTGGTTTGAAATTGCCTCTTAACCAATTATACTACCCACTCGACAGAAATAGAAGGCATCACAGAAAGTTAATACTCACTGCGGGAGAAAAATCTACCCCTACAAGGCAGCATTACAGCCAAACTAGGGTCTTTCAGTGAAGGGATACTCTCTGGAAGGTCCGTGTTATAATTAAGATAGAGTATTAAGTTGGAGGTGAATCATGGCAGCTAGTAATGAGATTGCACAAGCTTTAGTAGTCGCCTGCTTGAATCAACCAGGATTTGTTAGTGGTTTCCTTATTCCTCGGAATACTACAAGCGGAAATGCTGAACTTATAGGTAAAAAAGTCGGAGAGTTCTATGATGCTATCTATAAGGCGGTACTAGAAGCTCCCTCTAAGGCAGCAGAAGCTTCCAAGTCCTGAGTCTTTATCAATTATACCTGAGTATAATTCTCAAAGAGGCATCCCAAAGGAGGTATCAGCTATGAGTAAAAAGAAGGAATGGCAATTCTTTAGTAGAATCGAGGAATTGGAGAATATAACCAAAGGAGTTGAAGCCACAGAAGCTACAGCAAGGGAGAATAGAGCTATATTACTTCTGACATTTTGGCTAGCTTTTGCTGCTGTGTTTGGCCATACTGCTGATATAGCTAGAGGGAGCAAAGACAATATCATGAGTATGCTGAAAGGCCTTGGTTTGAGCCAACAACTATTGGATGCATTGGACAAGATTATGCTTAAGCAATGTGAGATATTTGAGGCAGTAAAAAGACGCTAGACCTAAGCCCAAATTTTGTAGGCTTACTAATTACCGAAACCTTAAATTCGAAGCCCTTTTCTATAGGGAATTTCTCACACAGGTATGGCCCGCGCTTCACCCACGGGGAGGGATAATCCTGAGAATTGTCCGATGGTGAAGAACTTCCCTATTGGTTTGCTATGGATTCGCCATTGTCCGGTCCCAAAACCCTGGTATATTTGTTAGAGTTAATTATACGTTCTCTTGGCTCTAAACTAAGGGTAAAATAACTGGTGGGCTCGGCAGGATTCGAACCTGCGACCAACCGGTTATGAGCCGGTCGCTCTGCCGCTGAGCTACGAGCCCATCCTGGAGCGGGAGACGGGACTCGAACCCGCGACACCCTGCTTGGAAGGCAGGAACTCTACCACTGAGTTACTCCCGCAGCTTACCCATTAAAAATCTTCGGTTTTTATGGGGACCCAAATCGGGGTGAGAGGATTTGAACCTCCGACCTCATGGTCCCAAACTAAGCTAGAGAAAAGGCGAAATCCGCTTGCCTCCTTTCATGAGGAAGTTTATCACTGAGCAAAGACTGGGGCAAATGAGAGGAAGAATTTGGCAGCTAAGAACAATACTGGCGGTCTTATTTGTCATCTTGAATCTGCCAATGCCTTAGCATCCGCGATGTATTTAGCGGTTTCCTTAATTCTGCGCTCCACATCCTGAGCCAACTGGCAAAAACCTAAGTAAAAACAATGACCGTGGAGGAAATCCGCTCTGGTGTGATATCTACCTATTTTACCTCCCTTGTTGTGCTTCAATGAAAGTTGGATACCTTTCACTCTAGTAACTGACTTCCAAATGTCCCAGTGAATGGTACATTGGGCTGTGCATTTATCTCAATACGCATGATATCCCATCGGTTATCTTTTCCACTTATATCCACAGCAGCCTTTCTCAACACAATCTGATCCAAGTCAATTTCTCCGTAAACAATCGTTTCTTGATCGTAAACCGGTCCTGCTATGTATTCACCTTCGGGATTGATAATGCCGCTTCCGCCAAAGAAAGTCCAGCTAGCATTACCCAGATTCGCCTTTTCAGCCATTTCGGGTGGTACATACATAGAAGAGAGAACAACAAAGCATTGACATTCCAAGGCATACTGCCGTGATGCTACACTGATGATAGACTTATTATTTCTTCCATTCGGAAAATTTGGCCACCCCGGCCAACTTGCACAGTGTATCTGCTCTCCTTGACAAATAAGCATATATTTCAGTAAAGGTTGTAAGTGCTCATAACAAATGAGGCCACCAATCCTACCAATTTGAGTATCATATACTCGTAAGGTAGTTCCATCACCCCTAGACCAAAAGCACCGCTCACGATTTGAAGGAGTAAGCTTCCTATGCTTTCCGATTACTTTACCGTCAGGACCGATAAAAACAAGAGAATTAAAAAGCATACCTTCATATCTAGGAATATATTCGTTCACCCCTAGACAAATATACGATTTGACCTTCTTTGCTGCATCAGATACCTTACTAAGATCTGGGCTAGGAATCTGAACTGCATTTCTCGTCAACTGCAAGAGATTTCTTGACCATTCACCCGGATTACTCAGATCGATAGACCAATTCGGATAAGCAGGCACAAAGGTTTCAGGTAAAACTATCAATCTCGCACCTTTCTGACCTGCTTCTTTAATAAGCGAGCATACTTTATTCAAAGAAGCCTGCTTATTTATAGGGTAAACAGGTGATGCCTGAACTGCAGCCACTTTCATTCCTTCGTTTCAACCTCATTTCTTTAAAATTTCAATGCGTTGTTCGTCTCTCTCCCTGCATTTTCATTTCATATAACACCACTATGACCCTTTTCCATATCTTCCGAAAAACCAACCAGCCATCATGTCGATCTAGTATCCATATAAGCGCTTGTCACCTTTATTTATGGTAACACACGGGGGAGGCGTGTCAATAGGTTTGGGCAATATTTTTCTAATATTATGAGTTTTTCCTGTTTTTTTTGTTAGACCTTTGTAAAACTAACAGGTGTTTAACATAGGCATGTTCAGCCTAACGGAGAGCTGGCATCTTGACTTTAGGAAGCCCTGTAGGGGGTTCTGTTTCTTCTAGCGGGAAGGTTGAAGGACTCTGGGAATCTGCCCTGGAGCCTTATACGTTGATACCTCCGCTTTACACCACTTCTTTGCAATCTCTCAATCTCGCTTCTAAGTATTACTGGGGGCTTCCCCAGCTTTATCACGGTTATCTTTTTTCTGGCTATCCAGCGGTACAGAATAACATAATTTATGCGAAATTCTCCGGCGCACCTCCAGTTTAGTCGACTCTATGGTCGGGGTGAGAGGATTTGAACCTCCGACCTCATGGTCCCAAACCATGCGCGCTAACCGCTGCGCCACACCCCGCAAAAGGAAATACTAAATCCTAATATCTAAACCCTAAGGTATAGATTACCTATCGCTCAAGCTGCAAAAGCTGCCACCTTGGCCTTAAGTTTAGCGTACTCCGCGTTTACCCTTTCTTGAATCTTTTTGATGTCCTCGTCTGACAAATGCCGATATCGGCCTTGCGTCTTCAGATATTCTTCAACTGGTAAAGGTTTGGCCGGATTGACATTTAACCTATATCGGCCATTCTCCACTTCATAAAGCGGGAAAACCCCTGTCTGCACAGCAAGACGACCTATCTCAATAGTCATATTCGAAGGACATCGCCAACCTGTGGGACAAACACAAAGAATATGGATATAGGCAGGCCCTTTAACCTCTATCCCTTTTCTAACCTTGTTTATCAAATCAAAAGGGTAACTGGGGCAAGCTGTAGCTGCATAGGGTATGCTATGAGCAGCAGCAATCTCAACCATGTTTTTCTTCCAGGTCTTCTGTCCGATGCTGACTTTCCCAGCAGGGGCAGTAGTGGTAGAAGCTCCATAAGGGGTACTGCTTGACCTCTGGATTCCGGTGTTCATATAGGCTTCGTTATCCCAACAAATATACAAGAAGTCATGACCTCTTTCTAATGCCCCAGATAAGGCTTGCATTCCTATATCGCTAGTTCCTCCATCTCCACCCATAGCAACACACTTAATATCCCTCTTAGGCATTTTGCCCTTCTCCATCCTAATCTTTAAACCTGCCTCTGCACCCGAGATTGTAGCGCAAGCATTTTCAAACAGAGTATGTAACCAGGGAACCCGCCATGAAGTCACCGGAAGTGGTGTAGTGCAAACTTCATCACAGCCTGTAGCCATATTGATTATCATGTTCTCTCCTATAGCTTTACAAGCAAGCCTGATTGCCAAGGCCTCACCACAGCCGGTACAGAAGTTGTGCCCCTCAGCCAGATACTCCTTCACAGGTATAAGGTTTTTCCCAAATTTTATAGTTTTCTCTTCCATTCTTTTATACCCCCTTATGCTCTTACCATTTCGCCTCGGACGCCTACCGTCTCCAGCATCCTATCCGACCCCTTCTCGGCAATCTCCCTGCCTCTGTCAACAACATACTCAAAGTCCTCCACCGCCATGTCCCTTCCACCCAAGCCACCTATAATGCTGACGACTTTTGGTCTCCGCTCTTCATCATATAAAGCCGCTCTAACTTCCGAGAAGACCGGGCCTCCCATCCCGGAAGAAATCGCCCTATCGAAAACAATGAGAGTCCCCACCCCTCTTACTGCCTGGCGAAATTCCTCAAATGGGAACGGCCTCCACAGACGTAACCTTACAAGCCCAAGAGACTCTCCTCTAGCTCGCCTTTTATCTACTACTATCTCTGCTGTCTCACTATAACTTCCCATAGTCAAAAGCAACGTTTTAGCACCTTCAGCTTTATATAGCTCAACAGGCGAATAATAGCGGCCAAATATGTCCCCAAATTCCTTCCATCCCTGGAGTATCACCCCCTTAGACCTTATAAATGCTACCTCCTGAGCTATTTTTGCTTCTGAATATATGTCAGGTGGGCCAAATGCCCCATGGGTCATTGGCCTATCAGGGTCTAATGCGAAGGGATATTCTAATTTAGGGAGGAATCTATCAACCTCGCTTTGCTCTGGCAGAAACACTGGCTCTGTGACATGCGACAGAGTAAACCCATCGACATTAACCATTACTGGAAACAGCACCTTGGGATCCTCGGCAACACGAAAAGCCCAAAGAGTTAAATCAAATGCCTCCTGATTATTTTCACAAAATACCTGAATCCACCCAGTGTCTCTACATGACATGACATCAGAGTGGTCTCCCCAAACACTTAACGGTGCCGAAAGAGCCCTATTACATATCACCATGACCACAGGATATCTCATAGAAGAAACAACATAAACAACCTCATGCATGAGCTCTAATCCCTGCCCTGCGGTGGTAGTAAAGGCTCTAGCGCCTACCGATGAAGCTCCAAGACTAGCACTCAAAGCTGAATGCTCTGATTCAACAGGTATATAACTTGCTTTCAGCTCACCGTTGGCAACCATCTCAGCCAGTCTCTCAGGAATATGTGTCTGCGGCGTTATGGGGTAAGCAGCAATAACATCAGTATCAGCCATTTTCACTGCTTCGGCAACCGCATGTGAAGCCTCTAACGCTACTCTCTTGCTCATATTTCTTCCTCCTGTATCATTGTTATAGCTCCTCTTTTACACACCTTGGAGCAAATTCCACATCCCTTGCAATAGTAAAGGTCAGGCTCATAATACCCATCTTCAATAGGCTTTATAGCCCCATCCGGGCAATAGAGCCAACACAAGCCACACTTGTTACATTTCTCCTTATCCACTATAGGCCTTTCACTTCTCCAATCACCAGTTCTGCGTAAGCTAGCATTCCCCGCTTCCGTGATTATATTACCAACCTCCACGTCTCTCCAGGTAACATCGTATGCTGTCTTTAGCTTCTTTTGTGCCATTTTCACTCCTTTATCACAGTCTCCTTATAGGCTCTTTTCATAGCCTCAATATTCCCATCAGCTCGCTTGCCAAAGCGCTCCCGCAGCTCCTCCATCAAGGAATCCATTTTTACCACCTCTGTAACTTTCAAAAATGCACCTATCATAGCGGTATTCGTGATAGGCAGCCCTATTGCTTCCCTGGCAATTTCTGTAGCATTCACCGCAGCCACAGACCGCTTGTACCCAAACTCAGACTTCAACTGCTCAGGGGACTTTCTAGAATTGACTATAATCTTACCCCCATCCTTGAGCCCCACAGTTATGTCAACTATACGGAGCAACCCAGGGTCAAGAACTACCACTATATCTGGCTCATAAATATTGGTTCTCAGTCTGATAAACTCGTCGCTCAGCCTGAGGAAAGCAAGAACCGGCGCTCCCCGTCTCTCAGGTCCGAAGCTGGGAAATGACTGGGCATACCGCCCTTCACTTATAGCTGCCCTGGCAATCAACTCAGCCGCGGTCACCGCACCCATCCCACCTCTTCCATGCCACCTCACTTCAAGAATTTTACCCATAAACAAACCTCCTTGTGGCAAAATAACTACCCCTGAAGGGACTCGAACCCTTGCATCTGGCTCCGGAGGCCAGCGCTCTATCCTCTGAGCTACAGGGGCTACTGCCCATTATTTTAATACTCTAAAGTAATTTAATCAATCCTTTGTACACATCCATGTGATTAGCGACCCATTACTCACCTGTCATTGTGAGCCGAAGGCGAAGCAATCTCGGTGGGGACTAGGAATTGCCTCGTCGCTAGCACTCCTCATAAAGACGAAATGAAGAGGTAATCAATTAAGCAAGACTACCCCCAATTCTATCTCAAAATGAATAAGGCATAGGCTCCAAAAATGTAAAGCCCGATTAGAACAATAGCATACCAACTAACAAACAGAAAAGTCTTGCGCCTCTGCCGAGCTTTGAGCCCGGCAATAACAAGAAGGTTCATCACCACCACCACTGCAGCAGTGACAAGGTGACTGCTGGATACTGAGGATAGAACAAAACCCCGACTATAGGCAACATCAACCAGGAAAATGACGGCAATATCGAGCATATTTGCGCCCAACACATCGGCCACTGCCATATCCACAGCCCCTATACGCAGGGCTGTTATGGCAACCACCAGCTCAGGCGCAGAGGTACTAATTGCCAGAAATAAACTGCCAACAAAGCTAGCACCCCACCCAGTAACCTCAGTAATCTCATAACCAATAATCGATAGCCATATTCCAGCACCTATAACTGCTGCCGCTGCCAACGCAAATTTGACATATGTTGTCCTTGCAGGAATCTCCTCATACTGGAGAGAATCCGCTTTCGCAGTGGGCAATTGGTGGTTGCGCTCAGAGAGAAACATCCGTCTCATACCTGTCAAATACACCACAACGATAATAATGCTGGGTATGCCCACCCATCCCAGAGTCAATCCAGAAAACCTCGCTCCAGCAAGAATACCCCCAGGCAACAATCGAACAAGTAATATCCCCCAACCAGCCGACGCTATATGTCTGGGACTTGCCTCGGTCAAAACCGGCGTAGAGCGGTGGAGAATATCCAGTAAAGCCAGGATTGATATATTAAACAAACAGCTTCCTAAAAGCGTGCCCAAAGCTAAATCGGGGGAGGGGGGGCTAACTAAAGCAACTGAGCTCACACTAGTGGCCATTTCGGGCATGGTGGTAATAGCAGCAATGAGCAACAGCCCTATCCATATTCGTCCCAGGCCAGTCTTCTCAGCAATAGCATCCCCATATCGAGCCAGCTTTGTCCCGGCAAATAAGATAATGGCAAGGCACAGAACGAACTTAAACCAAATCAAAAATTATAGCTCCCAATGCTTAACAATTTAAGGTAATCATACTATATAGAAGGCGCACTATAAAGAGCACGTAGCTAGCCTGAACTGTATGATATAATTACTGATGTAAATATTGAGGAGAGGTGACCGAGTGGCTGATGGTGCCGCTCTCGAAAAGCGGTGGGCAGCTTTTTGCCTCGTGGGTTCAAATCCCACCCTCTCCGCGGAGAGGTGCTGGAGTGGCCTAACAGGCGCGCCTGGAGAGCGCGTGTCGCCTTTGGCGACCGTGGGTTCGAATCCCACCCTCTCCGCCAAAATTGAGAATAACTATTAATTTTATAAATACCCTTGGACAATCATGCAAGGAGTTGAACAAATATGAAAACAATCGGGCTTATTGGGGGAATGAGCTGGGAGTCAACAGCAGAGTATTATCGAATTATAAATGAAGCTGTGAAGGAAAATTTAGGCGGGTCTCATTCAGCGAAAATAGTGATGTATAGCGTTGATTTCGAAGAGGTCAGGAAATGTCACCTCGCAGGAAACTGGGGCGAGGCTACAAACCTGATGATAGACGCAGCCCGAAAAGTAGAACGAGGCGGGGCAGATTTTGTTCTAATTTGCACTAATACCATGCATAAAATGGCAGAGGATGTTCAGGCGAACATAAATATTCCCCTTCTTCACATCGTTGATGCTACTGCCAAAAAGATTATTCCGTTCGGTTTCAAGAAGCTTGGACTTTTAGGCTCTACATTTACTATGGAGGAGGATTTTTATAAAGGTCGCTTAGCGGAAAAATATGGCCTTGCTGTTGTAATTCCTGATGAAGCCGACCGCCAGGTAATCGACAATCTAATTTTTAATGAATTATGCTTAGGAGAAATAAAGGACTCATCCAGAGAACAGTTAAGAGCAATTATGAAAAAGCTTGTTGCCGATAGCGCTCAGGGAATTATCTTAGGCTGCACAGAGTTGCCTCTTTTGGTAAAACAAGAGGATTGTCCTGTTCCACTCTTTGACACTACCACAATACATGCCGAAGCTGCAGTGGAATATGCACTCAAGGATTAAGGGAGATTTCAATGCCTGAAAACCCAAAAGTTGGCTTAACTTTAAGCGGTGGTGCTGCTCGTGGCTTAGCTCATATAGGAGTATTAAAAGCCCTGGAAGAAGAATCAATACCTATTGATATGATAAGCGGCACAAGTGCCGGAGCACTGGTAGGAGCCTGTATGCCAAAGAAAGGAAGACAAGCGCTTTAGAGGAGTTAGCACTAGGAATAGATTGGAGGAAATTAGCTCATCTAATCAACCTGAACTTGATACTGCTATGGAAAGGATTTGTTCATAGGAAAGACAGACCTGCAAACACCAAATATATTCGATGCTTTGATGCAGTCAATACATGCAATGGAACGAAATTGTTAGATTACAGCAAAATCTGCAGATATAGTCATAAATCCTGATGTTGGCCATATTGGAACATTCGGATTCTACAGAGGAGGAGAGGCTATATCGCAGGGATATAAAGCCACAAAGGATGCTTTGCCAGAGGTCAACAGATGCCTTTCAGGTGCCTTTGTTCACAAGAATCCAAGTTAATCCCCCTTGCATAAAACATATATTTTGCTATAATTAAGTTAGCTGGATTAGCTCGAATAAGGAGATAAATAAAATGGATATATCAAAAATAAAATTTGGAGTGGTCTTGGCTATATTGGCCATGGCAATTGTGAGCAGTGCCTGTAGCCCGAGTGCAGAGCCAGCTCCAACGCCAACACCAACTCCAACTCCAACTCCAACCCCGAGCGCCAACCAACCACCACAAATCTCAAGCCTGACACCCGCCCAGATGCAAGTTTACCCCTTGGACATCATTGAGATTCAATGTGTTGCGTCAGACCCAGACGGAGATGCTATAAGCTACGATTGGTCAGCCACTGGTGGCAAATTTACCGGGAGTGGGTCTACTGTGTCTTGGATGGCTCCAGAGAATTACGGAGATTACACTATCACAGTTACCATTAGAGACGGCAAGGATGGCATCACACAGACCACTGTAACACTAAGCGTGGTACACAACCTGGATCCAGTGATTTCTAGCTTGACTGCTGAGCAAGATACAGTTATGCCGGCACACACATTGATTATTACCTGTGTCGCCAGTGACCCAGATGGCGATGTCCTCAACTATAGCTGGAAAAGCAGTGCTGGCAGCATTACTGGAACAGGCCGCACAGTTACCTGGATAGCACCTGATAGGGAAGGAACATTTACTATCACAGTTATTGTTGATGATGGCAAAGGCGGTCAAAACGCGGGCGATATAGAAGTTACTGTGCTTATACCTGCAAAGACAGTAATCTTCAGTCCAGTGCCAGGCGAAACAGGCACAGTATCCAGTGATGGAGATAAAAATACCTCAAAGACTAAAGCTGGAGATGATGAGAATAATGTTGGCTATCATGCTTTCTGGAGCTTCGACCTATATAGTTTAATAGGTACTGATATAAAAGATGCTAAGCTAGCTTTTAGTCCGGTGCACAAGGTTGGTGAGCCATTTGGCGAAATCACGCCATCGCTTGCCGGGTTACACATATGGCGAGTTCGCTATGAACCAGGACAATTGCCCGATTTCAATATCGAAAGCTCATACCCTGAGTTAACTACAGTTCCAATGTGGGAACCGCCGACGGTCATAGACACGACAGCAATAGTAAAGAGCATCGCAAAGGGACTTAGTCCCGACCGCTTCCAGTTGGAGGTTGGATTTCTGCATAATCATAACGGTAACCGTGTCGCTGACTACATTGAATGGTCATCGGTTACCCTTACTGTCACCTATGCGGAGAAGTGAAGTAACGTTTGATTTTTTAGCCTAGCACGTGTGTTAACCCAGCACCACAATCAGCGTGTGCTCATCATTTTCCAGAGAGGGGTAATATTGCCCACATCCTCCGCACATTCTGAGGGAGTGGGATACCGAAGAAGGCTATGACACACCTTTGTCATTGTCTGCCGGAGGTTACGGATTTTTCTTCCTTGGTTATCCCAGCTATGCTAAAATCCATAACCAAAGATGGGAGGTGAAGTCGAATGAAAACAAAGTACGTTTACTTCTTTGGTAATGGCAAAGCGGATGGAAAAGCAGAGCTAAAAGATATCCTGGGAGGTAAAGGAGCTAACCTTGCTGAGGTAGCAAATATGGGGATTCCAGTCCCTCCAGGATTCACCATTACATCCGAAGCCTGTAACTTTTACTTTGGCAATAACAAAAATTATCCTGATGAATTAAAACGTCAGGTGGATGAGAATCTAGCTAAAATAGAAAAGGTTATGGGGGCGAGATTCGGTGACGAGGAAAACCCCTTGCTCCTCTCTGTGCGCTCAGGCGCCAGAGTGTCTATGCCCGGCATGATGGACACCATACTCAATATAGGCTTGAACGAGAACACAGTTCGTGGCTTAGCGAAACAGACAAGAAATGAAAGATTTGCTTACGACAGTTACCGAAGATTTATCCAGATGTATGGCAAAACAGCGATGGGGATGCCAGGGGAGATCTTCGAGAAACTCTTGGAGGATAAAAAGAGACAAAAGGGGCTTACGTTGGATATGGAGCTCCCAACTGAGGCCCTTAAGGATTTAATAGAAAGGATGAGAACCACAATAAAAGAAACAGGAATGGAATGCTCCCCAGACCCTGGCACGCAGCTCTGGAAAGCCATCTCTGCTGTCTTTGAATCCTGGGATACTCCCAGGGCTATAGCATATAGAGCAGCCAATGACATTCCCCACACCTGGGGAACGGCGGTAAATGTTCAAGCTATGGTTTTCGGAAATATGGGAGATAGGAGCGGTACTGGAGTTGTTTTCTCCCGAGACCCATCAACGGGGGAAAGAAAACTTTTTGGAGAATTTATGCGCAATGCTCAAGGCGAGGACATAGTGGCAGGCTTTAGAACCCCTCAACCCATAAGCGATTTAGCAGACTTCATGCCCCAATGCTACAGAGAGCTTTCAACTATTTCCCAGAGATTGGAGCGACACTTCAAGGATTTGCAAGACATTGAATTTACCATCCAGGATGGGAAGTTATGGATCTTGCAAACAAGAACAGGAAAAAGAACTGCCCAGGCAGCGGTTAAAGTTGCCATTGATATGGTAAGGGAAAAATTAATTAGCGGAAAGGAAGCCCTGGGTTACATCACTCCAAGGGATATAGAGCAACTATTACATCCCACTCTGGATTCTACAGTGGAAAAGAAAGTCATTGCTACTGGCCTCCCTGCCTCTCCAGGGGTTGTTTCAGGGAAAATAATATTTGATCCACAAGAACTAGTTCAGGTCACTCAGAAGCATGGTGATGATTTTATTCTAGTTAGAAATGAAACCTCAGCCGATGATTTCCCAGGAATAAGCGCTGCTGCCGGGTTACTGACGGTCAGAGGCGGAACAACCTCCCATGGCGCAGTTGTGACCCGCGGTATGGGGAAGACTTGTATAGTAGGTGCGACTGCCATAAACATTGATACCGTGAGAGAAGAATTTATCGCGGGGAATAAAGTATTCAGAAAAGGAGATTACATCACCCTAGACGGAAACGCAGGGGAGGTTATCGCAGGGAAACTTCCCGTCATCGCCTTCAAGCCCAGTCGGGACTTGGAAGAATTGTTGGTTTGGACAGATTTGGCTAAAAGGCTAAAAGTCATGGTAAACGCTGACAACCACCAAGACGCCAAGCTAGCTAGAGAGCTTGGGGCCGAAGGTCTGGGGCTTTGTAGAACTGAGCACATGTTCTTTCAACCCGACAGAATAGACTACTTTAGGACAATAATAATCTCTGAGGATACTGCAAATAAAGAAAAAGCCTTGGAAAAGCTTCTGCTGATTCAAAAAGCAGAATTTGAGCAGATTTTTGAGCAAATGGAAGGCTTGCCTGTTATCATTCGCCTTTTAGACCCTCCCCTTCATGAATTTCTTCCCCTACCCTATGCCGAGGATGAACTCAAGATTTTATCCAAGCGGCTAGGCATTCCTTTTGGAAGGCTCCGAGAAAAAGTGGGGCAATTGCACGAGTCCAATCCTATGCTCGGTCACCGCGGGTGTCGCCTTGGCATCACCTCCCCCGAAATTTACCAGATGCAGGTTAGAGCTATAATGGGAGCTGCTTCCGAGTTGAATAATAGGGGTTTTAGGGTTTTTCCTAAGATAATGCTGCCTCTTATAGCACATGTGGAAGAGTTAAAGTTTCTCAGTAACATTGTGGCTAATACTTGTCAAGAGGTAAAAGAGGAAATAGGGGCTGAGGGCTTAAGCTATAAAATAGGAGTAATGATTGAGCTTCCTCGAGCTGCTCTCATCGCTGATGAACTAGCCAAGTTTGCTGACTTCTTTTCCTTTGGTACCAATGATTTAACTCAAGCGACCTTAGGGATTAGCCGAGACGACCAGGGGACTTTTATACCCTTTTACCTTGATAAGGGAATCCTCAAGACTAATCCTTTCGCCACCTTGGACGAGACAGGGGTCGGTGAACTCATAAAAATGGCAGTAGAAAGGGGCAGAAAAACCAAGCCCGACTTAGAGATAGGCATTTGTGGGGAGCATGGAGGAGACCCCAAATCTATAGAATTTTTTGATAAAGTGGGCTTAGATTATGTGAGCTGCTCGGTTTACCGCGTGCCTATAGCCCGTCTTGCCGCAGCAAGGGTGGCAATAACACAAAAGGCTTGAACTTTAAGAGCTAATTCATTGCCCTTAGCTAGTGCCTATGCTAAAATCCATTAAATTTTCATGGTCACCACTGATGAGCTGAAGTACTGGATAGGTTTTTCCCGCATCCCTGGGATTGGGCGAGTAAGGATTTCCCAGTTAAAAGAGCACTTTGGCAGTTTACAGGACGCCTGGAAGGCTCCAGAAGGCAGATTAAAGCAAGCAGGATTAGACTCACGAAGCATAGATGCTTTACTTCTGTTACGCACTAAAATCTCCCTGGATGCTGAAATAGAAAAACTGGAGCGCTACAAGGTAAGAGCACTCACTTGTGAGGACGCATCTTATCCTCCCAGGTTAAGGGAAATCTATGATTACCCACCAATACTTTATATCAGGGGCAATCTTTTGCCTCAGGATGAAACCTGTCTTGCTGTGGTTGGTACCCGCCGTCCCACCATCTACGGACGACAAGTAACCGAAGAAATCGTGGCCGACCTGGCAAGGTGTAACATCGCTATCGTCAGCGGTCTTGCCAGGGGAATCGATTCCATAGCTCACCGAGCTACTCTAGATGCCGGAGGTAAAACCATAGCAGTCTTCGCCTCAGGGTTGGACGTCGTTTACCCTGCCGAAAATGCCAGATTAGCTCAAGCCATTATGGAGCAGGGAGCATTGGTAAGTGAATACCCCTTAGGTATAAGGCCCAAAGCCGAGAGGTTCCCACTTCGCAATCGGATTATGAGCGGCCTAAGCACAGGAGTGCTGGTAATAGAGGCAGGAGAGAGAAGTGGAGCTCTGATTACCGCCCTCCAGGCAGTGGAACAGAATCGAGAGGTCTTTGCTATCCCGGGCAGTATCCTCTCCCCGGCCAGTAAGGGAACCAATCGCCTTATACAGGAAGGAGCCAAGCTAGTACGTAACTGTAACGACATTTTACAGGAACTAAACTTATCTATAGTCGCTCCTCAGCAGCTCGAAATCAAGGAATTCTCACCTGCCAGCAACGCTGAAGCTGCGATACTAAAACAGTTAACTCGTGAGCCATGCCACATAGATGAAATTTGCCGCCGCAGCGGCTTAACTATGCCAGAGACAAGCAGCACGTTAGCCATATTAGAACTTAAAGGCGCAGCAAAACAGGTGGGAAATATGAATTATGTGCTAGCCCATGAAGTTAAAACGGGGTAAATATGGCAAGAAAACTGGTTATCGTCGAATCTCCAGCCAAGGCGAGAACGCTAAACAAGATTTTGGGGCGTAGCTACTCTGTTAAGGCATCATTGGGACACGTGCGCGATTTACCTCGGTCGAGCCTGGGAGTAAAGGTGGATAAGGATTTTGACCCTCAGTATGTCATCCCGCAGAAGAAGAAAAAGGTAGTCCGTGAAATTAAAGAGGCAGCAAGCAAGGCCAGCTCCATTTATTTAGCTACCGACCCTGACCGCGAAGGAGAGGCGATCTCCTGGCACCTTGTTAACGCAGCTAAATTGGATAAGGGTAACCTTCCCATTCACCGTGTTGTCTTTCACGAAATAACCAGGGAGGCCATAGAAAAGGCATTCAAGAGCCCTCGCTCCATTAATATGGACCTGGTTAATGCCCAGCAGGCAAGGCGCATTTTAGATAGACTCGTGGGCTATAAACTAAGCCCGCTGCTATGGAAAAAGGTGCAGAGGGGACTCTCCGCAGGTAGGGTTCAATCAGTGGCAGTAAGGATGGTTGTTGACCGCGAGCAGGAAATCCAGAACTTTAACCCCGAGGAGTATTGGACTATAGAAGTCGAACTGGCCCCACTCAAAGAGCGGAAAGCAAGGTTTAAAGCCAGGCTCGCAGCCTTAGCTGATGGCACTAAGTTAGATATCAGCAATAAAAAGGAAGCAGACAGGATTGTCGATGACTTAGAAAAGGCTATTTACACGGTTAAAACAGTACAGACTAAACAGGTAGCCCGCCAGCCAGCCCCACCTTTCATCACCAGCACCCTGCAACAGGAAGCCTGGAGAAAATTGCACTTTACCGCCAAGCACACTATGGCAATTGCTCAACAACTCTATGAAGGCATACCGCTGGGCAAAGAAGGCTCAGTGGGACTTATCACCTATATGCGTACTGATTCCACTCATGTCGCTGCATCTGCTATAGCTGAGACCAGGGACTTCATTGCTGAAAAGTATGGCAGCGCTTTTCTGCCAACAAAACCACGCCGCTTCACCAGGAAAACAAAATGGGCGCAGGAAGCCCACGAGGCAATCCGTCCTACCAGTATCCACCGCCAGCCAGGCCAGATTAAGCCATTTCTCAATACTGACCAACTAAGGCTTTACGACCTTATCTGGAAACGAATGGTGGCCAGCCAGATGTCACCAGCTCTATACGACACAACCAACATAGAGATACAAGCCAACCATGTCATTGCGAGCGAAGCGAAGCAACCTCAAGCTTATCTTCTTAAAGCCTCTTCCTCTGTGGTTAAATCCCCCGGTTTCATCACTGTCTACAGTGAGGGTAAGGATGAGGATGAGAAAGAAATTTCTGTCTCCCTGCCTGAATTGGAAGTTGGTGACGGATTAATCTACTTTAGAACTTTACCCGAACAGCATTTCACCCAGCCTCCATTCCGCTACACCGAAGCAACATTGATAAAAGCGCTGGAACAGAACGGCATTGGCCGCCCCAGCACTTACGCTCCCATACTTTCCATCATTCAGGAAAGAGACTATGTATATAAAGCAGATGGCAAATTCCGCCCCAATGAGCTGGGCATAATTGTGAACGGCATTTTGAGGGAGCATTTCTCCCAAATTGTTGACCTCGATTTTACAGCCCAGATGGAAGAGCAACTGGATGAGATAGCTCGGGGCAAGCAGGAATGGTTATCTATTTTGAGAACCTTTTACCCCCCATTTGAAGATATGCTGCGTAAGGCTTTAGTCAACGTAGAAAAGGTTGATATGACCCAAACAACCGATGAAACCTGCCCCAATTGTGGCAAACCCATGGTAATAAAGATGGGGCGTTTCGGCAAATTCCTGGCTTGCAGTGGTTACCCACAATGTAAGACAGCCATGTCCTTACAGGTCAAAATGGGGATTCCCTGTCCAGAATGCGGCGGTGAGTTGGTGGAAAGGGTCAATAAGAGAAAGCAAGTTTTTTATGGGTGCAGCAATTTCCCTAAATGCCAGTTCACCACAAGCTATAAGCCACTGCCCCAACCCTGCCCCGAATGTGGTAAGCTTCTGGTGCTGGATAGAAAAGGCATGGCAAGGTGCACAGCCTGCCATTATAAAGTAAAATTATCTGAGCTGGAACCACAGAAACAAAAGGAGAAGGTGGCATCATGAAAATTCTAGTCATTAACGGACCAAACTTAAACATCCTGGGTAAGCGGGACAGGGAAATATACGGAGAAACAACCTGGGCTGAAATCGATTCCCTGCTGAAGGAACAGGGTAAGGAACTAAATGTGGAAGTGGTAACCTTCCAGTCTAATAGCGAAGGCTGCCTTATAGACTTTATTCAACAGCAAGCAGATTCTACAGATGGCATAATCATCAACCCTGGGGCTTTAACCCACTATAGTTATGCCCTATCAGACGCCTTAGCCGACATCCAGTTGCCAATAATCGAAGTCCACTTATCTAATATTTATGCCCGCGAGGAATGGCGAGCCCAATCTGTAACGGCTCCCGCAGTCACAGGGCAAATCAGCGGATTAGGCTGGAGAGGATACATTGCCGCCTTGCGAATTATAGTGGCTGAACTCGAAGAGAAACTGTGGCTATAAAGCGCCTGCACAAATTGCGCCCTGTGATTGCTGAAAGGGGTTTAGATGCTCTTTTAATTTCCCAGCCAGAAAACTACCGCTATCTCTCTGGATTCACCGGCTCCTCAGGATGGCTAGTTATATCACACAGCGATGCTGTTTTAGCTACCGATTCTCGCTACACAGAACAAGCTAAACAGGAGACGCAGGGTTTTGAAATCATCAAGATTAAAGGGGATTTAGATGGCTGGCTTCCCCAACTGACATCCAATCTGGGGTGGCATAAACTGGGCTTTGAGGCAGACCACATTTGTTACGCCAATTATCATAAGCTCAGCGAAATAATAAAGGTCAGGCAAGCTAACCTTGAGCTTATCCCTACTACCGGATTGGTGGAGCATCTTCGTTCCATAAAGGAGCCAGCAGAGCTAGGGCTTATTATGAAAACAGTAGAGCTAACTGATGCTGCCTTTGAACACATCAAATCCGTAATTCGCGCTGGTGTGACAGAGCGGGAAGCGGCCTGGGAGATTGAGAAATTCCTTCGCCAGAACGGAAGCGAAGGGGTGCCTTTCGAAATTATAGTGGCCTCAGGCCCTAATTCAGCTTTACCTCATGCTAAGCCTGGTGAAAGGGTAATCCACTCTGGTGAGCCGGTGCTGATTGATATGGGAGCCAGAATCGGTGGTTATTGCAGCGATTTTAGCCGCACTTTATGCCTGGGCAAGGCTGATAAGACTCTACAGGAAATCTATAATGCAGTCCAGGAAGCACAACTCACAGCTATAGACAAAATTGAGTCGGGTATGACTGCCTCTGCGGCTGATAAGTTGGCACGGGATGTCATCGAGCAGGCTGGCTATGGTGATAATTTCGGACATGGCTTAGGCCATGGCGTCGGGATAGCAATACATGAGCCACCCACACTCTCCTCCACTTCGACAGATTTGCTTGTCGATGGTATGATTTTTACCATAGAGCCTGGAATTTATATCGCCGAATATGGTGGTGTTAGAATCGAGGATATGGTGACACTGGAAAAAGGCAGGATTAGAGTGCTCACCAAATCTTACAAAGGAAGGCGCCTATTATATGATTGACGCTGGCGAGCTGAAAAAGGGGACCGCCATAGAGCTAGATGGGAAAATATATCAGATTACCGACTACCATCATATCAAGATGGGCCGAGGCTCAGCCCAGATCCGATTACGGCTTCGTGACATTCACAGCGGCAATACTACTGAACGCTCCTTCCAGGCCAATGAAAAATTTACACCAGTCTTCCTGGAACACCACCCAGTACAATACCTCTACAACGATGGCAATCTCCACTACTTTATGGATAACAAAAACTACGAACAAATGGCGTTAGCCACCGACCAAATAGGAGAGGCCATAAACTACCTTAAAGAAGGGTTAAATCTAGAGGTTCTATCCTGCAAAGGGGAAGCGATAAACATAGAGCTACCTGCCGCTGTAGAGCTTCGGGTCACAGAGACGGATCCCGGGTTCAAAGGGGATACGGCTAGCGGCGGCAATAAGCCAGCAAAGGTGGAAACCGGCCTCACTATCCAGGTTCCCCTCTTTATCAGTGTAGGAGACATCATCAAGGTTGATACCCGCACAGGTGAATATCTGGAAAAAGCAAGTTGATAAAAGCTGATTTACACGTTCATACCTGCTACTCCCCGGACTGCTGCACACCTCTGGAGAAGATAGTTGACCACTGTCTTAAGATTGGCATAGATTGTATTGCTGTGGCCGACCACAACACCATTGAAGGGGCTTTAAAGTTAAAGGAGATAGCTCCCTTCAGAATAATCGTCGCCGAGGAGATTATGACACCGGTAGGTGAATTGATGGGGTTATTTCTCACCCACGAAATCCCCCGAGGATTATCTCCCCAGAAAACAATAGCCCGAATCAAGAGCCAGGGTGGGCTGGTTAATATCCCTCATCCGTTTGGCCGCTGGCCTTTAGATAATTCCACGAAGCTGACATCCCCGGAAATCCTATCACAAGTTGATATCATCGAAGTTTTTAATTCCCGTGCTCCCACTCGCGGTAGCTCCGCCAAAGCCTGGCAACTGGCACAGAAATATGAGCTGCCTGCCAGCGCTGGAAGTGATGCTCATACCTTAGCTGAAATCGGCAGGGCTTATGTGGAAATGCCTCAATTCAATAGCCCTGATGACTTCTTACGTGCTTTATCTCAAGGGAGAATAGTGGGGCGCAAATCCAGCCCATTGATTCATTTTGCCAGTACCTGGGCGAAGATAAGGAAATGCTCTTGCTAAATATCGGTTGGTTCTCTACAGGCAGGGATGAAGCTGCACTACAGCTTTTCCAGGCTGTGCAGAAAAGTATCTCCAGAGGAGATATAGCAGGAAAAATCAGCTTTGCCTTCAGCAATCGGGAGCCTGGTGAATCAGTGGAAAGCGACTCCTTCTTTGAGTTAGTTCACAGCTATGGCATTCCTCTCATCTACCTCTCCCATAAGAAATTCAGAAGTATTATCGCCAACGAAGCTAGAAAATTTAATAATGTCATTGCGAGCAAAGTGAAGCAATCTCAGGAGAGCTGGCGGCTTAAATATGATAGAGAGGTAAACAGCAGAATTGAAAGGTTCGCCCCCGACCTCTGTGTCCTCGCCGGCTATATGCTCATCGTAGGAGAAGAGCTATGCCGAAAATACACCATGATTAACCTTCATCCAGCACCTCCCGGCGGCCCGGTAGGAAGCTGGCAAGAGGTAATCTGGCAGTTGATACAAGATAAAGCGGAGAAAGCCGGAGCAATGATGCACCTGGTGACCCCTGAACTGGATAGAGGCCCCGCGATTGGCTACTGCCTTTTCCCCATCAAGGGAAAGCCATTCGACCAGTACTGGCACAGCGGCGACAAAGATGCGCTGTTCAACCTTATCCGCCAACACGAGCTTGCCCGAGAGTTCCCCCTTATTATCTCCACCATTAAGGCTCTAAGCCAGGGGGAAATCAGTATAAAAGATGGCAAAGTCGTTGATGCCCGGGGAAGGTCAATTGACGGATACGACCTCACAGAGGAAATAAATCAGGAATTGTAATTTTGATTTTTTATCTTTGATTTTTGATATTTTAATGAATCTAATATGCTTTGACCTCGAAGGCCCACTGGCTCCCCAGGACAACGCCTATGAGTTGATGAAACTATTACCCCATGGCGACAAGATTTTTCCAGTCATCAGCCGCTACGATGATTTATTAACCCTGGAAGGCAGAGAGGACTACGAGTCAGGAGATACCCTGGCCCTTATCACCCCCTTCCTGGCCCACTACGGAATAGAGGAGAAACAAATCGCCGATATGGGGCAAGCAGCCAAACTGACTTCCGGTGCCGCCGAACTAATCTCCAGGCTGAAATCTCGAGGATGGCAGGTATTCTGTATCAGTACCAGCTATGAGCAATATGCCTCCGCCATCACACAGAGATTAGGCATCCCCCGTGAAAATGTGGCTTGTACCTCCTTCCCCCTGGACCAGATTCGCCGCCTGCTGTGCCAGGATGATTTCACCCTGCTGGAACAGGCAGGGCAGCAATTTATGAACCTCAGTGATGATTCTGAGATAAAACAAACACTGGATACTTTCTACTGGCATGAGCTGCCCCGGACAAGCTCGGGAAAAATTATTACCAAAGTTAAACCCGTTGGTGGAAGGCGGAAAGTAGAGGCACTGGAAAGTTTTGCTGACAGGACAGGGAAACCCCTCCCCGCCTGGGTAGCTGTGGGAGACAGCATCACCGATTATAAAATGCTTCAAGCCGTGAATAAGTCTGGCGGCTTATCCGTCGCCTTTAATGCCAATGAATATGCCCTGCCCTACTCCACCATGAGCCTGGCATCCACCAACCTGGACGATTTATGGATAGCTCTGGAAGCCTGGGAGAGGGGCAAACGGCTGTCAGTGAAGATGATAGTCAGGAAAAAAGAGGAAACTGGCGGAAAGGGCGACAGGGAGCATTTCCACTGGCTGGCTGAAGCCAGGGATATATCACATACACTGGAGATTCACCACAGAATCAGGCAACTGGTCAGAAAAGAAGCAGCCAAACTGGGATAACATTATGTCAAGTCTCCAGACCAAACAAAGGCGTGACAATCTTCCCCGCCAGGGGAGGGAGAACCCGCTTCGTAGTGGCGGGGTTTATCCCCGCCACTACGAACTGATTCCGCGTCATTGCGAGCCTTTTTCCCGACTATATCGCCAGGATTGGCTGCCAGTCTAGGCATAAAGCCAGTTGCGGAGACTGAGCTAATGCTAGCAGACAAGAGAAAGGCAAGAGCTATTATTTCCCATTACATACATAGCAATCAACCGTCGCAAAGTCCCCGCCAGTATTCTTGAGTCCGATGCACAAGCTATCCTCTCCCCCCCTTGGAATAGAGACTGTCCGAGTCTTATCTCCCTCCTTTATTAGCTATTACGTTCCATAAACAGCAGCGAACAGGACAAAGTCGAATATGTCAATGTGACCATCATTGTTGAAGTCACCAGCGGCGTTATAATTGTCATCTCCTAGCTCCGACCTATAGGCAGCGGCGAAGAGGACAAAGTCAAATATGTCAATAGCGCCATCACCATTGAAATCGCCTTTGCGGCCTATCTCATAATTCTCAAAAGGCTCCACCAGAGGATAACTATCTTTATCGCCAGCATCTCCTGGGATTTCGTAAGGAGTATCCCAGATTCCAGTCGAATCTATCTCTTCAGCATCTGGATATTTTTCTTCATAATCGCTCCAGTAGTTTCCCTCAGCATCATCGTCCCAAGAATTAGCTTCCTCGCTCCAGGCGTTGTCTCCATTATCTATGAGGTTATTGTGATGGATGGCATTGCCTTCAGCCCGTGCCCGTATGCCATACCAGCCGTTTTCGGAAATAGTGTTTCCATATATAAGGTGGCCACCGCCTTCACTTATGCGTACACCAATGTATTCATTCTGAGTAACGAGGTTATGTTCAATGCTGCAATCATATGACCAGTAGAGGCCAATTCCTGAGCTGTTGCCTCGTACAGTGTTGCCAGTTATCAAGTTGCCATCAGGAATCCCATAAGTCAATAGCAGTGGAGTCATTATCAAGCACCTCATTGTTCTCAATTACACTGTCATATGCTTCATCAAGACTAATTCCATCTTCATTATGCTGAACGGTATTACCACTTATGAGGTTGGCGTCAGAATCAATTAGCATGATTCCAGTAGAGTTATCCTCAATATGATTTGAACAGAGAGCATTATTATGAGAATCCCTGAGATAAAGCCCCCTCTCGTTCCCTGAGATTGTGCAATTCTGCACAGTGCTATCTGAGCATCTGCATAGGTATATGCCATTATCATTATTAGTGAAGGTCAAGCCTTCAATAACGATGTTTTCTGAGTCAATAACAATTACACAGCCAGCATTACTTTCAGAGTCTATCACCTCATCCTGCTCACCGACTAGATAGTAGATTGGCTTGCCGTCCACTGTATTTGAAGTGTCGACATCATTGTACCCATAGTAATAAATGCCAAAGTTACGACCATTAGCGCTCATGACATTGTCTCGGAGGATATTACCCTGGCCTGATAGGTATATGCCATAGTCCTCATTGCCTAAGATTGTATTACCCTCTATAGTGTTTTCATAACCCCAGTCCATGTAGAGACCAGAGCCTTTGTTTTCAGAGATGAGATTGTTAGTTATGGTATTGTAGCTACCATTGAGCAAAATGCCATCTTGCTTGTTTCCCCCAATGGTATTACCTGAGACCGTATTATAATCTGAGTCAATCCTCATGCCGGCGCTTTCTCCGAGGTGAGAACCTGAACCAGTGATACTAAACCCGCTCACTATGCATCCATCAGCAGCGATAGTTACTGTGGATAGAGTGCCACCACCGTCAATAGTTGCTGCCTCAGTGGTCTGCAAGGTTACAGATTTATCTAGTGTGACATGCTCTTGATATGTTCCGTCATAAACTATAACAATGTCGCCATCATTGGCATTGTCCAGTGCCTCTTCGATGGTGTTCCACTTATGATTGGCTGGGTCATCGATGAAGTCGTCGTCAACATACCAAGTCTCTGTCTCTTGAGCTAAAACTTCGCTCTGCTTCTTGAAGGTATGGAAAGCAAGTGCTGTCGCTAGCGAGCCAATCAACAAGCATACCAAGATAATCCCAAAGATTCTATCCTTCATTTTTCCTCCTCTCCAAATCACTTGCTGACCTATCACCTCTCTTACCCTGCTACGTTCCATAAACAGCGGCAAAGAGGACGAAGTCAAATATGTCAATAGCGCCGTCACCATTGAAATCGCCCTTCCTCCCTATGCCCACCGTTACCGTACCGTCGTTTGTCTCAACACCCGCAATTTCAGTAGCATCAGGAGGTTCTATTAGAGTGCCTCTGCTAACAGTGAGGTCATAAGTCGCCGGCGCGGCGCCAGCGTCCATGGTAAACGTGATGGTCATTACTGAGGCATCAATGCCCCCCACGGCCGTTCCACTAGCCAGTGAGTAAGTAACCTCGCCCACTCCGGCGGCCTCGTTGACCGCTGCAGGGATCTCCAGTCCACCAAGCAGATTGTGGCCCTCTACATGTGCCACACTGGTTGTCATGACATTGCTGTCATACTGCACTGCGACAGCAATCCCATTCAAGTTACGACCAACGGCATCCAGCCAGACATCAACGTTAAAGGCCCCACCGGGTGGAACTGTCTGGCTTGGTGGCTCGATGCTCACTGAAGGACTAACACCAGTGGTCACAGTCAAAGTTACTGGCACCGTCACTTGTGGCTCATCGGGGTCGTTGCTGGTTATTGTTATATTGGCAGTGTAAGTGCTGCCGCGGCCGGTGGTATCGTAGGTAACAGTTATGTCATCATGCCCTCCCGGGGCTACTGAGCCAGATTTGGGCTCCTCGTCCAGCCACGGGCAGTCCTCAGGTGCTCCTCCCACATACTTGCGCAACGCTACATCATCAATAAAGGCGCCCTCATCGGTGGTGCTCTCGTCGCTCGCGAAGGAAAAGCCTATCCAAACCTGGGTCTGCCCGCAGAGGTTGCCCAGAGTATAAACATCGGTGAGGTCGAAGGATACTGATTGCCAGCCAGCGGAATCTCCATCGTGTCTCGAACCATAGAACCAGCCTCCCGTAGATGCTCCCCAGAAAAGGTAATCATCTGGGCCTTGCGACTTATTCCAAAACCAGAAATTGAGCTCAGCATCGGTAGCATCGGCCAGGCTGAAAGGTCCGTAAATCATCCAGGCTTCCATATTGTTGGGATAATTGGATGGAGGGTTATAGCCGCTACCGGCACACCAAGCACTATACGAGCCTTCATGACGCCTGTAGCTCTCCTTGCCCCACGTGGGGTCGCCATAGAGTTGCCACTTGGGGCTAGGGAATGCCCCTTCAAAGCCATCGGTCATTATATTCTGCCAGCCGTTCCCGCCCTCTGGGGTATTCTCTGGCTCAATTGGGCTGCCTTCTAGTGGAAGCCCCAGTGCCATGTTAGCTGGCTTCAGCAGCAGGTTCTCAGCCTTCCCTGTGCTAGCCCCACCTGTCGTTTCCGTGTCGCTGAGAGTGTAGTTCAGCTCTGCATTGCCCACGTTGCCAATCGTCAGTGTCCTGGTCCAGCTAGTGCCCGGGGGGCCGCTCTCCACGAAGCTAGGAGGAGAAATGGTGATGTCAGGAACGTCAGGCTGTGCGCCAGCTGTAGTGGCCTGAGCCTGGGCGTAGTTATCGGACCACTGCTCGCTGCCCTGGATATAGGACCAGGCTCGGTAATAATAGGTCGTGCCTGGTGACAGCCCTGTATCTGGTGTGCTGGTCCCAGTACCAAAGTAGACTTGAGTGCCGTCGTCCTTGTTTGCCGGATAACTGCCTTGTTTTCTCTGTATCTTTGTCTTCTGCGCGCCGGCTCCCTTAGTCCAGGACAAACCTATCTGAGTGGTGCCGGCTGAAGTAGCGCTAAAGCTACTTGGCGAATCGGGTTTGGTCAGGAAGGTTAGCTCAGAGCCACTACTGGTTCCAGCATTATTCTTGGCCTGTGCCCTGAAGTAGTATTTAGTCCCTTTGCTAAGACCAGAAATGGCTGCACTGAAAGACTGACCGCTGGTTTTACTTCCCGTCCACCACGTGTTATAGGCATAAGGTTCTCCTGAGTTGGTATCGTATTGAAAACGGTACTGGCAGGCTTCACCGCCATCATTGCTTAAAGTGCCATTAAGGGTGGTTGTGGTCTCTTCCACCGATGTGGCCTCATCGGTACTCACTGTTGGCGGAACCGAAATGTCAGGCATACCACCAAAAGCGACATCCAGAGTCTGCCAGTAGAAACTGTAATCACCACCGAGTCCTGGGTTTTGGCCGCCATAATTCATATCCGTGTCTATGCGGAAAAGCCCGTGGGGACGAAGAGGACGCGTTCCCCAACTGTTCAGCATAATCCAGTAGGACTTATCAGGGTTGGTGTCATCATAGCCCACGCAGAGAACGGCATGGCCACCACCCTCACCGGGAGCAGGATTGTAAAACTGACCGCAAAACTGGTCCATGTCATAAACGATGCTCTCGCCACTGCTGCCCCAAAATGTCTTAAAGCCATTCGGGCCAGTCCAAGCGGAGCTATTGGGCAAAAAGAAGCCGAACCAGACAGCCTTATTATCATTAAGCTGATACTTGATATTATTAATAGCCTCAGCCTGAGTCACATTTTGAGTGTCAATTGTCACATCATCAATAGAAGATATAGGATAGTTGGGGTCAGTGGAAATAGAGCCGCCAGGTACAGTGGTACTCTGACCGCACTGTTGGCTGCCGTCCTGCCAGCTAGCATTGATGTTGTACCATGGAATACACATCCCCGTGCCACCGGGAGGGTCGTAGAAATCCGCCAGATAGGATAGCCAGCCCCCGCAACAGGCATAATTGTCGCCGCTTCCTCCATTGTAGTTGGAGTTTATGTACTGCACCGACAGCCGGTCCCTTATCTCTTCCTGGACATCGAGCGCAACTTCCAGGCATCCCGTGCCTGCCCAGGCCCAGCAGTCGCCGCAGCTCCCCTGGTCACGGTCATCCGGGATATATTCCAGGTAGCTTAGCAAATCCTTCGAACCCCCGAAGGCAGCAGCCTCAAAACCTTCCGGCTCTATGTAAGCCCTGGGGGCATTATTATAGGCCTCAATCCATTCCTCCAGGGTCTCCCTATCAGGACGCATAACAGGGTAATCCCTGCCCTCCTCATCAGCCGAAGCACTTCCGTTTGCCATTGGCGGTACAAGCGAAAACACCAGAGCAAGGCATAAAACAAGGCTGAGAACTACTCCCAACCACCTGTTTCTTATATTACATATTCTCTTATTCATATCGCCAAACTTCCTTATTAGTTTTCTGGCATATCCAAAAATCATCCTTACACTTATTATCCATAGATGCACCACCCAAAACGCACCTATTTTCATTATACACCCAAGCAAACGCCCAGACATAGCATTTTCGCGCTTTTCACCTGGTATTTTAGTAATAGCCAGATGAATAGATATTAGCCATCAGGTTGAATTCACCCTCACTTTAATCCTCTCCCATCAAGGGAGAAGAGGGTCGGGGCTTGTCCCCGACCGGTATTTTGAAGTACGAGGCTTTAGCCTCGTGCGCGTAGTGCGCGACCCTGAAGGGTCGCACTACATTTTGTAAGCCTTTTACCCCCAAGTTTTTGTAGTTGCCTGATTCATCAGGCACATTCGCCCAATAAATTGGGCAACTACTACAGTTTGTCATCCTTGAGGGAGCTTAGCGACCGAAGGATCTCCCCTCCATGAGATTCTTCGCTTCGCTCAGAATGACAGGGGGGCGCTCAGAATGACAAAAATCGTAGGGTCGGGGTTCGTCCCCGACCGCTGATATGGGTGATAATATGCTATAAGGCGGGAATAAATCCCGCCACTACATTGATTAAATGGAAATTCAGTCCCGCTTTCTGGTGCCGTTTATCAGCCAGGCCACTGTCACAATAATGATTACAGAAACTATGATGACAGTGACTAAGCCTGCTTTGCCCAGGCCACCAAAGCTCTCGCTGCCTGCCGCATAAGCCAGGGAACTTCCTTCCATTAAACTTGATAAGATAACCATCTTACTTAATTATACTCCCAATTCAATCTATGGCAAGGAGACGGTTTAATTTTGTTTTTCTGTTCATTTTTTGGGCATCCTGGAATCCTTTCACCTCCAGGTTTTTGTAGTTGCCTGATTCATCAGGCACGGTTGCCCAATAAATTGGGCAACTACATTTCTAGACGGTATGGCAAGCTATGTAACAAGGAGATTCTTCCCCTTCACTTCGTTCAGGGCTTCGGCTCACTCGCTCAGAATGACAGGGGGGCGCTCAGAACGACAAGGGGGCGTTTAGAATTACAGAAACCGTAGGGTCGGGGCTCGTCCCCGACCGGTATTTCGTAGTACGCGGCTTTAGCCTCGCGCCCCCATACTGCGCGACCCTGAAGGGTCGCACTACATTTTGTCATCCTTTCATCCCCAGGTTTTTGTAGTTGCCTGATTCATCAGGCACAGTCGCCCAATAAATTGGGCAACTACATTTTTAAACAGCCTTGCAAGAGCTATGTAACAAGGAGATTCTGCTGGCAATAGTAGAGGGCTTTACTCCTTTTTTTTCTCCTTCTCCGGCCTGGTAAGTATCTCATCAATCAGGCCGTACTCCACCGCCTGCTGGGGGTCAAGGTAAAAATCCCTATCAGTATCATGAGCAATCTTCTCCACCGACTGGCCGGTATGCTTGGCAATAATGTTGCGTATTTTCTCCTGCATCCTCATGATTTCCCTGGCAGCAATTTCAATATCGGCCGCCTGTCCCTGGGCACCGCCAATCGCCTGGTGAAGATGTATGGTGGAATTGGGCAGGGCATAGCGCTTGCCCTTGGTCCCGGCGCAAAGAAGCAAGGTGCCCATGCTGGCAGCCAGCCCAACACAGATGGTGGACACAGGACAACGAAGAAGCTGCATGGTGTCATAGATGGCCAGGCCAGCACTAATCACACCACCGGGGCAATGGACATAAAGGCTTATATCCTTTTCGGGGTCCTCTCTCTCCAGGTAGAGAAGCTGGGCAATAATAAGATTGGCTATCTGGTCATTGATAGGTGTGCCCAGGAAAATAATCCTTTCCCTTAGCAAAAGGGAATATATATCGAAGACACGTTCGCCCCGAGCGCCAATCTCGGTTACCGTGGGAATTACTACTTGAGATACTGCGTTCATTGTTCCTCCTTTACTTTACGAGGCTGTTTAATCTTGATTCCCCGTTCAATTTCAGCCATCTCGGAGGTGTTTCCCCCCCAATTTTTGTAGTTGCCTGATTTATCAGGCACAGTCGCCCAATAAATTGGGCAACTACATTTCTAAACAGCCTTCTGTTTTCTCTTGGTCTCCACTGACTATCTGCACCAGCCTGTCTATTGTCTTCTCAGTGCGCAGAGATTCTTCAATTGATTCCCTGACCTGAGGCAAAGCAAGGAATTTCTGCATTTCCTCTTTATTCTCAGTACCCCCTTTAATCTCCTCTACCTTATTATCTACCTCTGAGGGGCCGATTTCAATCTTTTCCTCCTCAGCCATTTTATCCAGCACCAGAGTATTGCTAACCCTCTTCCTGGCTATAGGACGCAATTCCCCCCTGATTTCCTCTTCAGTCCTACCAATTCTCCTGAGGTAATCTTCCACCTTCTGGTAGCCAAGGTGCCGTGCCTCATCCTCCAGAATACTGCCAATCTCCCTGTCCTCCAGGATAGGGGGATAATCAACCTGGCTGATATTGACCACAGCTTCCAGGGCTTTTCGCCTGAACTCCAGGCGACTCCTCTGTTCAGCTCTAGTCCTTAAGTTAGCTGCTACCTTTTCCTTCAATGAGGCTAGATTATCGCAATCACAGCTCTGGGCAAATTGGTCATCAATCTCAGGTAACTGCTTTTCCTTTACCTCAGTAACCTTAACTTTGAACAGGCACTCCCGGCCGCAAAACTGCTTAATTTTATAGTCAGCAGAAACCTCGAGGGTAAAAGTCCTGTCATCATTCTTCTCCATACCATGTAATTGTTGGGCAAACCCGGGTAAGGGGAAGGTTGAATTGCTATCCACCTCATATACCAGGTCCTTATGGTTTAAAAATGGCTTGCCATCAACGCTGGCTTCAATATTAATGGTGACGAAATCACCAGGCTGAACAGGGTGGTCCACAAGCATCAATACCGCCTGCTCCTCTCGGAGCCTGCCAATAACTGATTCCACCTCTTCATCACCGATTTTCATCGGCTCGGGCTCCAGCCTTATGCTGCCATAATCACCAAGCTTAACCACAGGCTTAACAGCTACAATAGCTTTGAAAACTAAAGGCTCATTTTGAGTAATCTCTACTTGTGGCTCAGCAATGGGCTCAATCTTCTGTGACTCGATAGCCTGCTCATAAAGCTGCGGTACCAGGCGCTTCAGCGCTTCCTCCAGCAAAGCACTTTTGCCCATATACTGCTCCAGAATAGCTCGCGGCGCTTTCCCTTTACGAAAGCCTGGGACGGAAACTTTGCTCAGCAGGCGGTGGTAAGCTTCGCCCACAGATTTCTCCTGCTCACTGGCTTCAGCTTCTATGTTAAGCGATACCTGGCAATTATCAAGCTTTTCAGTGGTTACTTTCATAGTCCAATAATTTCGTGCTTCAACTTGAGATTAAGCTCATCAAGCTGCTTATTATCCACACACGAAGGAGTATCGAACATCAAATCAACAGCATTTTGATTTTTGGGAAAGGCGATAACTTCCCTGATAGTTTGCTCTCCAGCCAGCAGCATCGCCAGACGGTCCAGCCCAATAGCAATGCCACCGTGAGGCGGCGCTCCGTACTCCAATGCTCTGAGAAAGTGCCCGAACCGCTGTTCCAACTGTTCCTCATTATAGCCAAGAAGCCGGAATATCTTTTCCTGGAGCTGCCGATGGTGGATTCTGATGCTGCCGCTGCCAAGCTCACAGCCATTGCACACCACATCATAATGCCTGGCCTGGACTTTAGCTGGCTCGGTATCCAGCAAAGGGGCATCCTCCTCACGAGGGGCAGTAAAGGGATGGTGCATGCTTTCCCAGTGATTGGTGGTCTCACTCCACTCAAATAAAGGAAAATCAACCACGAAGTTAAAGGCCAGCAGATTGCTATCAGCCAGGTTAAGGCGGCGCGCCATCTCACGACGCATCTCGTCAAGCGTTTTACAAAGCACCTCAAATTTGTCAGCCACGATGAGCACAAGGTCATCAGGCTTAGCTTTGAATCTAGCAGCTATATCTTCTAGCTGAGCTTGAGTTAAATGCCTGGCAGCCGCCGATTTGACCGTGTCCAGCGTTACGCTTTCCCCCATGAAAGCCATAGTTATCAAACCTTGAGCACCACAACTTCGGGCCAGATTGATCAGGCCGTCGAGTTCGTGGCGGCTATAATGGGCACAGCCAGGGACACATATGCCTTTCACTTCACCACCGTTATCAATAGCAGAGCGGAAAACGGCAAAGTCAGTTTGAGCAGCAATATCAGATATATCTTTAAGCTCCAGGCTAAAACGCACATCAGGCTTATCCGTGCCATAGTGTGCCATTGCCTCCTTATAGGAGAAGCGAGGAAAAGGCTGTAACACTCGCATTTCAGGCTTAACAGTCTCCACAAGAGAGATAAAAAGCTCCTCCGTAAGCTGCAATATGTCCTTTTCCTCCACAAAACTAACTTCTAAATCTAGCTGGGTGAACTCTGGCTGCCTATCAGCCCTCAGGTCTTCATCTCTAAAGCATTTTGCTATCTGGAAGTATTTTTCCAAACCAGCCACCATAAGGAGCTGTTTGAGCTGCTGAGGCGACTGGGGAAGAGCATAAAACTTCCCTGGATTGAGACGGCTGGGCACAAGGTAATCTCGAGCTCCCTCTGGAGTGCTCTTAATCAAGATAGGCGTTTCAATCTCCAAAAAGCCCCTGGCATCGAGGAAATCCCGTATGAACTTTATCATCCTGTGACGCAGGATAATGTTATCCCTCATCCTCGGCCTTCTCAGATATAGGAAGCGGTTTCTGAGACAAAGGCTTTCCTCCACCTCCACATCCTCATTTATATAGAATGGCGGCGTCTCCGATGGATTAAGTATAACAGCGCTTTGGGCGATGACCTCGATTTCTCCAGTAGCCAATTTAGGGGTCTCTGTGCCGCCAGGGCGCAAAACGACCTGTCCCACAACCTGAACTACATATTCGTTGCGAAGCAGAGCAGCTACCTGGCAGGCCTCCTGTGATTTCTGCGGATTGAACACCACCTGGACTATGCCACTGCTATCTCGCAGGTCAATGAATGCCATGCCTCCATGGTCACGTCGCCGATGTACCCAACCAGCTAAAGTTACCTTCTGGCCTGTATCTTTTTTTCTCAATTCACCACAGCTATGGCTCTTAAGCAAAATTAGCCTCCACTTACATTATTATATATGTTGACCAATCTGACGATTATAGCTTATGACAGGCTCTTATTCAATTGAGCTTAGTTACAACAGCTCCCGAAGAACACCTAACACATCCTGGGGGGAGACATCACTGCGAATTGCTGCCTGGCCGATATCCTCCAGAAGCACCCAGCGAATTGCTTTTGCTCTAACCTTCTTATCCAGCTCCATAGCCGTGGTTATTTCAGAGATTGCCGCACCTCGCGCGTAATGACATTTAACAGGCAAGCCGAATTTCTGTAACAACGACTGCTGCCGCCCGACTGTCTCCGGAGATAACAGGCCAAGCTTCTGGCTGAGCTTAGCAGCCCCCATCATACCAATGGCCACCGCCTCTCCATGCAGGAAACGCCTGTACTGTGTGGCTGCCTCCAATCCGTGAGCGATGGTATGCCCATAGTTCAATATGATGCGTATGCCTCGCTCCTTCTCATCCTGGCTGACGATGTGAGCCTTGATGGCTGCGCTTCGGGCAATAGCCTGGCTAACTACATCTGGCTCCAGCTTCACCAGTTTATCCCCATTAGCTTCCAAGAATTCAAAAAAATCTTTGTCCACTATGAGGCCATACTTAACAACCTCAGCCCACCCAGAGGTTAACTCACGCTGGGACAAAGTAGTAAGCGTTTGGCAATCAGCCAGAACAAAGCTGGGCTGATAAAAAGCACCGATGAGATTCTTTCCCTGAGGGTGATTAACCCCTACCTTACCCCCAATGCTGGCATCAACCATAGCCACCAAACTGGTAGGCACCTGTATCCAGGGTATGCCCCGCAAGAAAGTGGCAGCCACAAATCCAGCCAAATCACCCACCATACCACCACCTAAGGCGACGAGAATATCATCCCGCTCCACACGCCACTCCACCAGGAAGTCATAAATCTTAACTGCAGAATCCATACTCTTGCTTTCCTCTCCTGGCAGCACCACAAAGGAGTTAACTGTAAAGCCAGCTTGCTTCAAACTTTCTGCCACTTTAGTGCCATAAATAGAGAATACCGCCTCATCACTAATTATGGTGATGACACCAGATAAACCACTCCCCTTTATCTTCTCTCCCAGGCTGTCCAACAAGCCATAGCCAACAAAAACAGGATAGCTTTGAGTGGCGGTAGTAACCCGGCAGGCAATATCCTTATCAGCCTTTAGCTGCGAGCCTAATTTCCTCTCCCTCGATGGGAGAGGATTAAGGTGAGGGTGATGAGCATGACGAAGCAATCTCCACCCCCTTATCACCTCTTCAGCCACCTGGTCAATGCTCAACCTATCCGTGTGAACAGTCCAGTCCACATTAGCATAATAACGCTGGCGGGAGGCTTTAAGCTCACTAATGCGCTCCAGGGGATTGTCTTCAGCCAGAAGGGGACGAACTTCAGGCTCAGAGCCATAAGTAATGCCCTGGAATAGGCGTTGATAAATCGTCTCTGGTTTAGCCTCCAGGCAAAAGATGAACCCACTTTTGGCCAGTAGTTCATAGTTACCAGGGTCAACAATAGCACCACCCCCGATAGCTATAACCGACTGTTCCTGCTGGCAAGCTTTCTCTATTATCTGCCGCTCCAGTTCCCTAAACCGGCTCTCTCCCTCCTGCTGGAAAATGTCAGCGATTGGCTTGCCAGCCAGCTTGACTATCTCAGCATCAGTATCAATGAAACTCCAATTTAATCGCCGGGCTACTTCCCTGGCTGCCAGCGACTTGCCACTGCCAGAAAAACCGGTGATAACGATATTAGCTGCTTGTCTGTCCATTCCCCTGAACAATATTAGTCAGTATATTGGAAAAGCTAGATCAGAGCAAGATTAAGGCTTAAAGTGCCCAATCGACGAGTCTCAAAATTGAGTAAGAAGCTCCCTCAGTGCCGAATTCTGAGACAGTTGCCCCAGCTACCTCCCAAAGCAACTCCCGACTAAAAATACCTCAGTTTGCTAAACAGCTGCCGAAGTAAATTAAGCTTATCGTGGATATTCAAGCCCTGTGTAACATTGACAGTTGGTAATTATGATAATTCGCCAGCGTCTCTTTTACGTTATCTCCACCGAACTTTTCCAGGCAAGCATCGGCCAGAACAACAGCCAGCATTGCCTCGCCAATGACTCCAGCGGCAGGAACAACACAAACATCGCTGCGCTCATAGTGAGCCTTGGCCACTTCACCAGTGCACAAATCTATAGAGGACAATGGCTTAGCCAGAGTGGCGATAGGTTTAACTGCAGCCCTGACTATTATGTCCTCACCGTTGCTCATGCCGCCTTCAATGCCGCCAGCACGATTAGTGGCACGGCGCCAGGGGAGAGCCCGCGCTTCGTTCAGGGTGACACGCGGATTGGGTTCAATAACATCATGCGCCTGTGAACCTCTAAGTTTAGCCAGGGCAAAACCTGAGCCAATTTCCACTCCCTTCACGGCATTGATGCTCATTATCGCCTGGGCAATCCTGCCATCCAGGCGGCGCTCCCAGCTAACATGGCTGCCCAAACCGACAGGCACACCGCTGGCGACCAGTACAAAAACTCCCCCCAGCGTATCTCCATCAGCCCTGGCTTCATCAATAGCCGCCATCATCTCCTCCCCCATATCAACACTGGGACAACGGACAGGGGAAGCCTCTACCTGCTGCCAATCGATTACCCCGTAGTCCTCTAATAGATGGCCGCCGATAGCCACGGTATAACTATGAACAACAATGCCGAACTCCTCCAGAAATCTCCTGGCGATAGCCCCAGCAGCCACCCTGGCAGCAGTCTCCCTGGCACTGGCCCTTTCTATTACAGGCCTTATATCTTTAAGACTGTATTTAGTCACCCCAGCCAAATCAGCATGTCCCGGGCGGGGACGGGTTATTGGCTCAGCTTCCTTCTCCAGCGGAGCAACGCTCATTTCTTCCTGCCAGTTTTGCCAATCTCTATTAGGAATAAATAAGGCAACGGGGCTGCCTATAGTAAGTCCATAGCGGACGCCTGATATGATTTCCACCCTGTCTTGCTCTATTTCCATGCGGGGGCCGCGCCCATAGCCCTGCTGGCGACGCTTCAGCTCCTTATTGATATAACCAGCCTCAACAGGCAGGTCAGCTACCATACCTTCTACTATGGCTACTAACCCCTTTCCATGGGATTCTCCGGCTGTGCTAAATCGAAATCTTCCCATCAGTCTCCTTTACCTGACCCGTCACTTTCGAGGGAGAGAAGCAAGCGGAACACAATATTGAGGCTGAGGATAGACATGACTTAAAGTCTGCAGCAGGACTATATCCTGCCCGCTCAATCCCAATAATCTCATCTGGATGGCATAAGCCAGGCTGCTTAAATCCATTCCTAAAAGCGATTCCAACAAGGACTTGCTCGGTTGTTGATAGTATTCCACTTCAGGAGCTGTAACACCAGCCAGCTCCGCTGCTAAGTCTATAGCAGTATCCAGCCCACCCAGTTCGTCAACCAATCCCAGCTCTTTAGCTTCAACGCCGCTATAAAGCTGCCCTGTGGCCAAATTCCTGACTTTCTCCTGGCTCAGTCCCCTGCCCTGGGCTACCACATCGACAAACTGCCCATAATACTCATCCACCAGCTTTTGCATAATTTGCTCCTCCTCCGGTGTTAACTCCCTCAGCCCAGCATACATATCCTTATGTTCGCCACCGGTGAAAGTCTGCATCTCGATTCCCAGCTTCTGGTAAAGCTCTTTGACATTTGGTATCTGGGAGATAACCCCGATGCTCCCTGTCAGCGTGCCTGGAAGAGCTACGACTTTATCAGCTTCGGCCGAGATGTAATAGCCGCCGGAGGCAGCCATCTCACCCATGCTAACCACGACAGGTTTTGATTTCTTAACTTTTTCTATCTCCTTTAGAATTTCCTGACAGGCAGCTACTGTGCCGCCAGGGCTATCTATGCGCAGAACGACTGCCTTGACAGTCATGTCTTTCTCCGCCTTGCCCAGCTGCTCTCTCACCGAGTCAGGAGTGATAGTAGGTCCAAAGAGGAGAGAACCGCCTGCAGAGGTAATGGACCCACTGAGGGGAATAACAGCAACCTTGCCCCGTCCCGGTATCGATACGCAGCCGGCTGGAGCTAACATCGCCACCAGCAATAATATGGTCAAAGCAATAATTGTTACTTTTCCTTTTTTCATCTTACACCTCCCATTAAGATTGAGGCTGTTTAATTTTGCTTTCTCGTTCAATTTTGGGCATTTTTGGAGAGTATTCACCCCCAAATTTTCGTAGTTGCCTGATTTATCAGGCACAATAGCCCAATAAATTGGGCAACTACATTTTTAAACAACCTAAGATTTCTCTCGCCCTCTTAAGCATTATGTCAATAGGGGCTTTCCTCCCTGTCCACAGCTCAAATGAGGCTGCTCCCTGATATACTAGCATAGCCAGACCGCCAAGTGTATCGGCTCCTGCCTTCCGGGCTAGCTGCAGCAGAGGCGTGGGATAAGGATTATATACCAGGTCATAGACTAAAACATCTTTTGGAATCACTTCAAAACTCAAAGGCGATTGCCCTTCCTGAGGACTGTATTTCATTCCTGTAGTGGTACAGTTGACTATTAAATGGCAGTGGCTAAAAGTTTCGTTTGAGGTTGAACTTTGCCATGGCAGAGTGGTAATCTCGGTTTCCAGGCTACTTTCATCTATATAGCTCCTTAAGCTGTCAGCCAATGCCTCAGCTCGTGCTGTAGTCCGATTGATAATAACGAGCGAACTTGCCTGCTCCCGCACCAGGGCAAAACATACCGCCCTGGCAGCTCCGCCAGCTCCTAAGATTGCCGCCCGTTTACCTTCAGGCTCAAAATGCCTTTCTTTAGACAATGCCTGGATAAAACCGCGGGCATCAGTATTGAAGCCCACAAGTTTATCATCCCTCTTAACTATGGTATTGACCGCGCCAATCAGCCTTGCCAGCTCCTCAACTTCGTCTAATAAAGGCAAAACCGCCTCCTTATAGGGAACGGTTACATTAGCTCCCATGTTTTGAGGCTTCCTCAGCTTAGTTATTATAGCTTTTAGTTTTTCCGAGCTTGTTTCCCAGAGTCCATAACGAATATCAAGGTGGTAGTAATCCAGAGCCGCCTGCTGAAAATACGGGGAGATGGAATGCTTGACGGGATAACCGATCAGCCCAATTAAATTTGTCATTGTTTTAACGCCTATTCTGTAATATTCTCAAACGTAATTTTGTAATATCTTTAAAAATATCCTCAAACCTGTTGACAAATCTCTAACCCACCATTTATTATGACATAAGTAGTAGAATATAAGTTAACTAGATTATTCGCTGCGCTCGCAATGACAGGGAACAGCGTTCAGAATGACAAAAGGCGAAGGGCTCAGTATGACATTTCCTTCAAGCTGTCCAGAAATCCCTGAAGAATAAAAGCGGCTGCCAGGGCATCTTGTTTCTCCTTCCTCTTGTTTCTCTTACCGCCTGCCTTAGCCATTAATTTGGCAACAGCTACGGTGGAGAAGCGCTCATCCCACAATTGTATGTCAACGTTGAGATTGCCTCGCTTCGCTCGCAATGACAGCTTCTCAGCGAAAGCGGTCACCTTTTCAGCCTGCGGACCAAGGCTACCATCCAAGGAGCGAGGCAGGCCGACCACAATTCGCTCTATCATGTGCTGCTCCACAAGTTTGATAATATCGTCTATAGTCGAATTTTCGCTCTGGCTAACAATCACAGTTATAGGAACGGCCACAAGCCCATCGGGGTCACTTATGGCCACCCCTGTCCTTCTATCTCCGACATCCAATCCTAAACTGCGCATTTTTCAACATCAGGAGATTTGGCTGGCAACTATGCTTTTAACCATGTTCAAAGCTTCATCAATTTTAGAGGCGTCTTTGCCGCCAGCCTGAGCCATGCTTGCTTTACCACCACCTCCACCACCAGCCACCTTAGCCAACTGCTTGATAATGTCACCCGCATGGAATCCCTTAGCCACCAAATCCGGAGTAACCATAGCCAGGAAATTGGGCTTGTCATTATAAATCGTAGCTAAAACCACTATGGCACTTACCAGCTTGTCCCGCAACATATCACCCGTCTCCCTTAGAACAGGCATGCTCAGCGGCGGTACCCTGGCAGACAGGACAGTTACACCATTAACCTGCTTTGTCTGCTCCGGCAGCGAATCCGCTATCTTCTGCGATAATTCCCTCTCTAATGAAAGAGAGCGTTTACGTTCTTTTGCCAGTTCAGCAATAAGTGCTTTTACCTTAATGTGAGCCTCCTCGGCCGAGCTCCCTACCTCCTTGGCTACGCCTTCCAAAGCAGCAAGACGATTCTCAACCAACAATTCAGCCCCCTTCCCGGTCACCGCTTCGATGCGCCGCAGACCAGTGCCAATACTGCTCTCGCCCGTTACAAGGAAAAGACCGATTTCCCCTGTTGACTTTACATGTGTGCCGCCACAAAGCTCTTTGCTTACTGCCGGCTCACCAATCTCCACCACCCGGACATTCTCCCCATATTTTTCTTCAAATAAGGCGATAGCACCTGCAGCAACAGCCTGTTTATATGACACAATCTTTATCCTCACCGGCAAATTTTGTCGTATCCTCTCATTAACCCTTCTCTGAATATCTGCAAGTTGCTCCCCAGTTATGGCCGCTAAATGTGAGAAGTCAAACCTCATCCCCCCTGGCTCAACCAGCGAACCCCTCTGATAAACATGGCTGCCCAAGACTTCTCTCAAGGCAGCCTGGAGGAGATGGGTAGCAGTATGATTACGGGCGATATCCAGACGACGGGCAACATCAATCTTTGCCTCCACTTCATCACCAATGGATATGCTACCTTCAATAACTTTCCCCTGGTGAACTATAATATCCGAGTTGCCTCTAACAGTATTTGTAATAGCCACTTTTCCTTTACTACTACTAATTTCACCAGTGTCCCCTACCTGCCCTCCCATCTCACCATAGAAAGGAGTCTTATCAAGTATTATGTCAACATCATCACCTTGAGAAGCACTTTTAACAGGCTGCCCCTTGATACTTAGCTCAAGAATTTTAGATTGGGAAATAGTTGTGTCATAACCAATAAATTCAGTCCCCGCAAGTAACTTAACCTTCTTAATAACTTCGCCTTTCACAGAAAGTTTGCCTGTCCCAGAAAGTGTTGCGGTAGCTGTGACGAATTTCTGCCCTGCCCTGGCCCTTTCCTTCTGCTTCTCCATCTCAGCCTCAAAACCCTCCGAATCAATAGATAAGCCTCTCTCCCTGGCAACCTCGGCAGTTAATTCCTGCGGAAAGCCATAAGTATCATAAAGCATGAATACCTGCTCTCCCGGCAATAGCTCCTTCCCACACTTCAGGGTCTCCTCAACAAGCCCCTCCACCAGACTAAGCCCGGTGTCCAGGGTAGAGATGAACTTCTCCTCCTCTGCTTTAATTACTCCGCTGATTAGACTTCGATTAGCCGTCAGTTCAGGATATATATGGCCCATCTTATCAAGCACAACTTCGGCAATATCACTGAGGAAAGGCTTATCCAGGCCCAGCCTTCTGCCAAAAAGAGAGGCACGGCGTAATACTCGCCTTAGCACATAGCCTCTGCCTTCATTGGAGGGCAAAACACCGTCAGCAATGAGAAAGGGAATGCCACGGCCATGTTCGGCGATAATCCTGATAGCCCGGTCGATACTATCGTTATCACCATAATATTTGCCAGCTAAGTGGCAAATCCTCTGAACAATAGGTGAGAAAAGGTCTGTTTCATAGACCGAAGATTTACCCTGCACTGCTGCTGCGACTCTTTCCAGTCCCATTCCAGTATCGATATTCGGTTTAGGCAGAGGAGTGCGGCTGCCATCGGGACTCTGGTTATACTGGGTGAATACCAGATTCCATATTTCAGAAAAGCGGCCACAGTCACAATTAGGTTTACATCCAGGCCTGCCGCAGCCAACTTCCTCGCCCAGGTCATAGTGTATTTCACTGCATGGCCCGCAAGGCCCTGAATCGCCAGCCGGACCCCAGAAATTATCCTTCTCACCAAATCGCAATATCCTCTCGGCAGGAACTCCCACCTGCCGCCAGTAATCGAAGGCTTCATCATCATCAAGGTAAATCGTTACCCACAACCGCTCTTCAGGTAGTTTGAGATATTGGATGACAAATTCCCACGCCCAGGGAATAACCTCCCTCTTAAAATAATCACCAACACTGAAATTTCCCAGCATCTCGAAGAAGGTAAGATGAGTTCCATCCCCAACAGAATCTATATCGGTGGTGCGAAAGCATTTCTGGCAGGAAGCCAGCCGCAAACTGGGGGGCTTCTCCAGTCCCAGGAAATAAGGTTTAATCTGTACCATACCAGCAGTAGTTAGTAATAAGGTTGGGTCCTCATGAGGAATCAAGGATGAGCTGGGAATAATCTCATGTCCTTTGCTCTGGAAGAACTTCAGAAAAAGCTGCCTGATTTCATCGCTGGTCACTTGCCATTACCTCTTTAGAGAATATCAATTTGGACACCACCAGTTGAGTCTGAATATCAGGTATGTTAGCATAGTTGCTAACACGAGGCAAAGCTAGCTCGTGTAACTAAATTAAAGGCAGAATATAGATATGATCAACGGGCTTAGCACACAAGGCGTAACAGATTGGCTGGGCACCCATGGCATCCGCGTCCTGGTCATTGTTATTTCTGCTGTCGTTTTATATCTCTTGCTAAGCCATCTCATACCCCGGTTGGTCGAGAAGTCAATGTCCCGGCAAGCGAAAAGGCAACCTAAGGGAGAAGTGAAAAAGAGAGCCAGTACCTTATCCTCAGCTTTGGTTAAAACAGGCATAATCATCATCGTCACCTTCGCCATTTTCACCATACTACCTGAGTTTGGAGTAAATATTGCCGCAGCACTAACTGGCCTTGGTATTGTAGGCATTGCTATCGGTTTTGGTGCCCAGAGTTTAATCAAGGACTTGCTTGCTGGCATCTTCATCTTGTTGGAAGACCAATACAGAGTGGGCGATGTAGTTAATGTTGCTGGCATTGGTGGTTTAGTCGAGCAGATAGGATTACGGCGCACTGTCCTCAGAGATTTAGACGGCGTAGTCCATTCCATCCCTAATAGCGAAATTAAAGTAGCCAGCAATCTTACCAAGGGATATTCCAGGGTAGATCTGAATATCTCAGTAGCTTATGCAGAAGACCTTGACCATGTTATTGAAGTTATAAATAGAGTATGTAAGGAAATGGCAGATGATCCCAAATGGAGCCCAGATTTTGTAAGTACGCCGAAGGTGCTCAGGGTGGATAAGCTGGGGGATTCGGGCATTGACATTAAAATATTGGGGGATACCAAACCAATGCGCCAGTGGGATATAACGGGGGAGTTGCGCCTTCGAATCAAGAGGACGTTTGATAAAGAAGGAATTGAAATCCCATGGCCACATACTAAAGTCTACTTTGGCAATATCCCTCCCACAATAAGGGGAAGTAAGCCAATTCCACCGGAATCCACAAATACGAAGACTTAGCCGCCCTAAACTCAAGAGGTGCTAAGCTCAGATACCAGTATTTCAAGGGCCAACTGGTCATTGTATTTGCCAGTTTTAATGGACAGGTCAGTTTCCAGAAGCTTATCATAAGCTCGTCTTATATGCTCAAGGTCATATAACCTGGCCTGCCTGAGCGTTTTGTCCAGGGGATAGCCTGTTAAGCCCAACTTATCCTGAATTTGCCGCCGAGATAACCCAGAACCTAGCTCCCTGGCTTGTGCTATTAAACGAAACTGTCTGGTAATCATAGCTAAAATGCGATTTGATGAAACTCCTTCCTGATAAAGCCTGTGGAGTGCTAGTTGAGCCTTTTCCACTTGCTCTTCGACAACTGCATCCACCAGGGCAAAGATACTAGCCTCCTGGGCATAATCTGTTAATTGCCTCACATCATCTTCTGTAATAGAGCGCCCCTGGGCATAAAGAAGCAATTTCGTAATTTCGTTATTCATCGCCCATAAGTTTCCCCCTATGAACTCAGCGAGCAATTTCACAGCCTGAGGCGTAATACTGCCACCTTCTTCAAGCACCCGCTGTCGTATCCAGGCCGCCAAAGGTCCACCCCGCAGCATAGGAAAAGCCTCAACCTTATCAGCTAACGGCGAAAGCTTCTTTAACAATGGGTTAGCAGCGCCTTTTTCCTTGCTATCAAATAAATCAATTAACACCAGTACGGTCGTTTGTGGCATCCGCTCTATGCAAGAGCCCAAATCCCGCCATTCCCCCAATTCATTTCCAGCTTTGGTAACAGTACGCTTGCTAACCCGTGACTTGCCCCACTTTGGCTCAAAACGTTTTAGCAAGCCATCAACTATACCCAAACGATACGGAGATAGGAAAGGTGCAGCATTGCAGTTGTCTTTAAGCTCATTTAAGGTTAAATGCTGGCCATCCAGCCTGGCAGTATTAACTGCCAGCATCTGTGAGTCGCCCAGGTCAGCTTTGATTTTCTCCAGCGCTTGATTAAGGGAGAAATCATCTTGACCATAAAGAATATAGAACATCCCTTAGTATTCTATCACAGAACCCTTTGGCAGGAGGTTTTCTCTAATTCACAGATTAGGACACTAGCGGCTATATATTTGCCTTGCCCTTTTAGCTGTTCTGCGCCTCTTCCAGCCCAATATCTCCAGTAAATCTCCTATGACTGCATCCATCGTTGTCTCATGCCTTAGCGGCAAATCGGGGTTGATGCGGTAAGTATTGCTCCTTCCTATTTTCCTACGCTTCAAATAACCGGCGGCTTCGAGATCAGCGATTATCTTATGGGCAGTCCTCTCCGTAAAATCCAGTGCTAAAGCAATCTCACGAGTAGTGCTGCGTGGATGCCTGGAGATTTAGCTGAGGACCAAGCCATGTTTGGTAATAAAAGTCCACTTTCCTATTTTGTCCAATTTTCCCAAAAATATTTAAATTTTTATCTTAAAACCCCGAAAAACTACTTGACAAAATCAAGGATAGTAATATAATTATTCCTGAAACATGATTCAGGATTTTTTTTTCATATTAATGATTTCCAGAATCGATATGGCAAATTCCTGAATATTAATAAAGTGCATAAAAATAAAGCCCATCCTACCCGTTTCCTCTCATTAGGCATCTGTAAGGAAAACACCCAAAAACCATAATACATAATAATTAATGAATATCTCAAAACGAATCTAATAAAGGGGGGTATTTGAAATTTGAAGCTAAAAAATCAGGCCTTTGAAAATTAAACAGTTTCATCATAATAAGGAGGACAAGGATGTTTTGGAAAAAGAAACAAACCGTGGCAAAAGCTACAGAGGCAAAGCCACAAAAGGTAAAGAAACCGTCCCCGAAGAATATTATAGCAAGCAAAGTTGAGCAACTCGGTCCGGCAGAGAGCGTCAGCTATCGGCTACCGGAGGTCTATGGAGGTGGGTTGGCCGTCGTTGAGCTTAATCCCCAGTATCCTGAAAAGGGGAAGAAGTATTTCTTAAGCTTAGAGAAAATAGTGGACGGCAAGCCCGAGGGGAAAAGAGGCCGTCTTTGGAACTGCAATAAGCCAAAGGAGTTAGCTGGCTGGATCCTGGAGCGGGGTGGCGAGCTGTACAGCTAAGTAGGGTAAGGTTCTCTGCTCTCGAAGCAGCACAGAGAGTACGCATTAAGGACTATGACTCTCTTGGTGAGCATTCAGATTTGAGGCTCTACCAGGGATGGTTTGATAAGAAATCCACGAAGGTGCAGCTAGAAGAGAAAAAAAGAGGGTGAAGGAATCCGGTTTATGAGTAATGAAGTCGAAGATAGCCAGGAGGAAAGGCAAGGCTGAGTGGCAAAGGCAGCTCTTGCGAAGCAGGCCTCAAGCATCTGTAAGAAAAACAAACTAAATATTATAAACATGAATAATTTCCAAACCGAGTCTATAAAAAGGAGGTGAAAGGAGTTGCAAAAGAAGAGTGGTGCCCCTAAACCATTTGGTGCCCCTAAACCATTTGGTGCCCCTAAACCGGGTGCCCCTAAACCGGGTGCCCCTAAACCATTTGGTGCCCCTAAACCTGAAGCCCCTAAACCTGAAGAACCCGAAGAATCTTGGTAGCTAAACTCTGAAGGTTAGGCAAAGCAAAGGGGAGTTGTGCTGCAAAGACAGCTCCCCTTGCTTTTGGCTTCGGAGGCAAAGCATGGACTTTATCACGCAAGTGAGCCTAGTAGCTAAGTCAAGATGAAAATAACAAATTTCTGCTCCCAAGATAGTCAAATCAAACGAAGCCTGCGCTATTCCATATGTGATGGGACAGCGTGGGCAGCCATGGCTGGGCTAACCCAAGACTATGTGCCTGCCTTTGCCCTAGCCTTAAGGGCAACCATCGGACAGGTAGCCCTTCTAAGCAGCATCCCCAACCTCGTCTCTGCTATAGCACAGCTAGGAACTCCCCAACTGGTGCACAATTTGGGAAGCCGTAAGCGGCTAGTCCTAATCGCAGTATTCTTACAAGCCACCCTTTGGGCGCCAATCCTCCTAATACCTCACTTCATCCCCGACCACCGTATATTGTTGTTAATCATCCTATTCACCATAAGCACTCTCTGTGGCAACTTGGCAAACCCGGCTTGGGGTAGCTGGATATCTCAACTAGTGCCTCAGGATTTCCGTGGAAGATATTTCGGATTTCGTACCCAAATATTAGTCCTAGCAACCTTATCGTTCACTATTCTTGGAGGAGTAGCCCTTAAGTTTTTCTCCGCCAACATATTGTTAGGCTTCGCAGTTCTCTTCGGCGGAGCCATGTTAGCTAGATTTATCTCCTGGCATTTCTTACGTAAAATCAATGAGCCACATCTCCCCAACACGCAAGTAAAATTTAAATTATCCCATTTTCTCAAGGAAGCAAGATTTGCCAATTTGAGAAAGTACACGGTTTTTGTAGCCGGCATTAACTTCGCCACCAATTTAGCTGCCCCGTTTTTCGTTGTATATATGCTACGAGAGCTTGGCTTTAACTATGTTACATACATGGTAGTTATTGGCTGTGCTACTCTGGGCAATTTCCTCTCTCTATCCTTTTGGGGGAGCTATGCCGACCGGACAGGTAATCGTCGCGTGCTGATGCTAACTTCACTGCTTATCCCACTCATTCCTCTGCTATGGGCGATTAACCACAACTTATATTTTCTTATCCCTGTGCAACTCCTATCTGGCTTTGCCTGGGCAGGGTTTACCTTGGCTAGCGCGAATTTCCTCTATGATGCCACACCAGCCGAAGAGCGTGTGGCATGCATTTCGTGCTTCAATGTGGCGAATGGCTTAGCTCTTTCCCTGGGGGCATTCATCGGTGGCTATTTGGCTACTCATTTGCCCCCGTTCCATAATTCCAGCATACTTACCTTATTTATCCTTTCCGGGCTACTCCGAGCCTTAGTAACAGCAGTTATACTGAGATTCAAGGAGGTACGCCATATAAAAGAGATAAAATCTGGCAAATCAACCTCAATCAAATGGGATATTCCCATAGAGCAAAAATTTGAAACCTCCATTTTAAGTTCGGTTAACAAACTCGATACTTTCCTGAATGACGTCAGCTTTGCCCGTGGCGCTACATATGGTATAAAGCCTTCCAATTTGGAAAGAAGTCCACCTTGCTATTAAATCCCTAGAGCTTAGCTATCCGTGTGACCTCAAAGCACAAAACCAAAGTATGCTATAGTATATAGCTATGAAGGTCGCTATTATCGGGCTACCAAATAGCGGCAAAACAACTATTTTTAATGCCTTAACCAAAGGCAAGGCTGAAATTGCTGCTTATTCCCCTTCCCTATTCCCAAACATAGGCGTAGCCAAGGTGCCTGACTCACGCTTATCCACGCTGGAAAACATATTCCACCCTAAAAAAACCACCCCCGCTGAAATAAGCTATGTAGACATCGCAGGCTTACCTAAAGATTTTAGCAGTAGAGGGGAAATAGGTGGTGAATTTTTGAATTATCTGACCACTGCTGATGCCCTACTCCAGGTAGTTCGAGTTTCTGAAGACGGGGAAATACCCCATCACGAGGGAAGTATAAACCCTAAGAGAGACATAGCTACCATGGATTTAGAACTGGCCTTTCCCGATTTGGCTATTATTGAAAGGAAACTGAACAAGTTGGAAGAGACTTTAAAGGGAGCTAAGACATCAGAGCGCGGCCTCTATTTGAAAGAGCAAGCTCTACTGGAGAAGATCAAGGCGGCACTGGATGAGGACATACCAATAAGGCAGCAGAATCTCCATGAAGAGGAACTAAAGGTGCTATTCAACTACCAGTTTCTTACTGCTAAACCAATGCTGGTCATCCTCAACATTGGTGAGGAGCAGATACCACAAGCTTCGGCATTCGAGGATGAGATAAAATCCGCCTATCCCCAATTTGCTATAATAGCCCTATGCGGTAAGCTGGAGATGGAATTGAGCCAACTCAGTAACTCCGAGGCCAAGGAATTCCGCGAGGCTATGAGACTAACTACATCAGCACTCGCCCAGGTTATCGATAGTTCCTATCACCTTCTGGGGCTCATCTCCTTCTTTACCACAGTTTCCGCCCAGTTAAAAGTCTGGACCATTCCCAGCGGCACTACAGCACCAAAGGCAGCAGGAAAGGTGCATACCGATATGGAAAGAGGCTTTATCCGAGCTGAAGTAATCAGCTATAGCGACATGGAGAAATGTGGCAATCTAGCTGAGGCACGAAAAAGGGGGTTACTCAGAACAGAAGGCAAGCATTACATCATCCAGGATGGGGATATAATTACTTTTTTATTTAATGTTTAAAACAGAACGGAGACTTTCCGCTCTGCGCATGAAAAATAAAACATTTCTTTTTTGAACTTTTCCTCCACCTCTTGATAGACCTATGCGGTAGCTATATAATGAGTAAGGCGAAAAATGAAAGCACTGGTTTTGGAGAGATTCGATGGGAATCCTATCCTTGAGCCAGAGCCCAAGCATTGGTGGGAATCAAAAGCGGTTTTTAATCCTGGCACCATCTATGTGGATGGGAAAGCCCATATTGTATATCGGGCAATTGGAGAGTCGGATGTATCAGTTCTGGGGTATGCTTCGAGCGTCGATGGATTCCATATAGATGAACGGCTGCATGAACCGATATATGTCCCGAGAGAGCCATTTGAAGGTGCTGGCTTACTTTATTCCACATCAAGGTATCGTCAAGTCACTTATGTCCCCACAGAGAATGAAGAGTATTATGTGTCTGGAAGGGGATGGGGTGGGTGTGAGGATCCGAGATTGACCAGGATTGACGACATGATATTTCTGACCTATGTTGCCTTTGACGGATACAGCCCACCCCGAGTGGCATTGACCTCAATACATATTGATGATTTCCTTGCCAAGAATTGGCAATGGAAGAAGCCGGTGCTCATCTCTCCTCCTGGGGTGGTAGATAAAAACGCCTGTATTCTCCCAGAGAAAATAAACTCCAAATACGTTATATTCCATCGAATTTTCCCTGATATCCTGATCGACTTTGTTGATGATCTGGATTTTGACGGCACAACCAAGTGGTTGAAAGGTGAATTCAAGATAAGGCCGAGAGCGGCTTACTGGGATAGTCGCAAGGTTGGCGCTGGTGCTCCTCCTATTAAAACAAAGGATGGCTGGCTACTCATTTACCATGCTGTCGATGAGCGTGACCCCGGTCGCTATAAGATGGGAATGATGATGCTTGACCTGAAAGACCCGAGCAAGGTCTTGTTTCGCTCTGAGGAGCCGATCTTAGAGCCCCAGGCACGGTACGAAAATGAGGGGTGGAAAGCTGGCGTTATTTATCCCTGCGGAACGGTAGTAATCAAAGACCGCTTGCTAGTTTACTATGGGGGAGCCGACAAATTTGCCTGCATTGCTTCGGCAAAACTAGGTGAGCTTCTCGACCAGCTTGTCAGTGTGCGAGAACAAGTACCAGGTCCCGTCTTTGTGCCACCAACAGAAGTTAGTATCACACCTGCTGCCCCACAAATAGAACGAATACAAGCTTACTGTGTAAGGTGTCGGGCTAAAAGGGAGATGAAGAACCCCCGAGCAATAACTATGAGAAATGGCAGGCCAGCAATTCAAGGAGTGTGCTCGGTATGTGGGTCAAAGATGTTCCGGATAGTGAAAAGCTTAAAAAGATGAGCGAGTTTAGACGTTCTGAAGAAAATCCTATTCTGATACCATTGCCTGAGAATGATTGGGAGGCAGAGGCAGTGTTTAACGGCTGCCCTGTGCGTAGCGGCAGAATGATTCATTTCCTTTACCGAGCAGTATCGTCGCCACAGACAATTTCTGGCATAAAGATGAGGGTTTCGTCCATCGGGCGTGCTCTAAGTGATGACGGCATACACTTCAAGCACCGAAGGCAATTCATCAAGCCTGAGCATGATTGGGAAAGATTCGGTTGTGAAGATCCCCGGGTGACTAAACTTGGCGGTAAATTTTATGTTTTTTACACTGCGTTATCTGCTTATCCCTTCCGTGCTGAGGGCATCAGAATTGGTTTGGCCATTACCAGAGACTTCAGCGAAATCGAGGCTAAATATCCCATCACTCCATTTAACTCCAAAGCCATGGCACTCTTCCCAGGGAGAATCAGGGGCAAGATAGTGGCGGTGCTCACTGTTAACACAGATATTCCCCCAGCCAAGATAGGGCTTGCCTTTTTTGACCGCGAAGAGCAGATGTGGTCTCCCGAGTACTGGGAAGGATGGTACTCCTTCTTGGACGACCATGTTTTACCATTACAGCGAACACCTAAAGACCATATTGAAGTCGGTGCGCCACCGATAAGGACACAATACGGGTGGCTTCTAATTTATTCCTATATCCAAAATTACTTATCTCCACCACCAATTTTTGGCATTGAAGCGGTTCTGCTTGATTTGGAAAACCCGGCTAAGATTGTGGCACGCACGGAAAAACCATTGCTAGTTCCGCAGAGTATATACGAAACATATGGCAGAGTTCCTAACATCATTTTCCCATCTGGAGCTCTGGTGAAGGGTGATAGGCTGAGCATATACTATGGCGCCGCCGACAGCACATGTGCCATAGCCACTGGTAAGTTGAGCGCCCTTATCGGCGAAATGCTGTCGCTGCAGGCAAAGCTGGAACGCTTCGCCGGAAACCCTATTATCCAACCGAAGCCCGAGCATGGGTGGGAGTCAAAGGCGGTTTTCAATCCCGCCGCCATCTATGAGGATGGGAAAGTCCATCTTGTCTACCGTGCTATGTCAGAAGACAATACCTCGGTGCTTGGGTATGCCTCGAGCAAAGATGGTTTTATCTTTAACGAGAGGCTTGACCAGCCAATCTATGTGCCTCGCAAGGATTTTGAAGAGAAGCATGTGCCTCAGGGGAATTCGGGTTGCGAAGACCCCAGGCTTACCAGGCTCAATAATGACCTATATATGTGCTACACTGCGTTTGACGGTAAGAGCGAACCGCGTGTAGCCTTAACCTCTATTGCCGTGAGCGACTTTCTAGCACGGCGCTGGAATTGGGCAGAGCCAGTTTTAATTTCACCCCCGGGTGTTGGTGACAAGGACGCCGCTCTTTTCCCAAAAAAAATTGGAGGCAAGTATGCTATTCTCCATCGTATTGGCACAAGTATCTGGCTGGACTTCGTAGATAGTTTAAGTTTTGGGGAAGGAAAATGGGTAAAAGGAAATGTCATAATGAGCCCCCACCGAGAACAGCCACCAGCGGAGAAAATTGGTATCGCGGCACCACCAATAGAAACAGAATGGGGGTGGTTATTGCTTTATCATGTTGTTTCAAAAAGAGGCGGCCATCCTTATTACTACGTGAGCGCCGCCCTCCTTGACATTGCCGACCCGACACGCGTTATTGCCCGAAGGAAAACCCCACTTTTTGAGCCGGAGCTGCCTTATGAAAAAGAAGGGCAGATAGCCGATGTTGTTTTCGCATGTGGCGCCGTTGTTATCAATGAGCAACTGTTTGTTTACTATGGAGGGGCTGACAGGGTGATTGGGGTGGCTACAATAAAACTCTCCGGGCTTTTAGAAGACTTGCTATTGCAAAGCGGAATAAAGAAGAAAGAGTAAGTTAAGCCTGCTCCTTCCTGGATAACTTACGGCGAGTTTATCCTTGGTGTCCCTCTGGTTTTGCCCTCCGAGCTTACCTCCCCCGCAGGTAAGCCGATCGATACCCAAGCGCTCTATAGAGTCATAGAAGCAAAGTATCGGAGGGAATTCGAGGAGTTTGTCTATGAGAGGCTTAAGATACCCCGGGAAGCAACCTCCTTGGAGGTTGCCGAAAGCATAAGGGCATTTTGGGCTCAAGCAGAGAAGGAATTAGATCGTTCCCTTCTTCAAGGAGACCTTAGCTCTATGGAAGGTTGTAAGCGAGTTGTTAAGGCGATATTCGCCAGTTTTCCTCACCAAGATACTTTCGCCTTAAAACCTGAGGTAAGCTTACGGAATCTGAAGCAATTCCCTCCGGCTAATCTGCTCATCAAATTGGCAAAGCTACTGTTACTGAGCTTGAAAAGGAATACGAGCCAAATGACATACTAGCCCTGTCTAGTTTCTCGGAAGAAAGAGAGTATATGGACAGGATTTGGGACTGGATACAGGAAAATGCCCGCCCCAGGCATTTCGGTCCCCAGTCTCTGAGGCCTTTAGTAGTTAACTGTGAGAACTTTCCTTCGCTTATGGAGATGAAGGAGGCCTCAGCTTTAAGCAAGCTCAGTGGAAGGGTCATAGTAAGCAATCTCCTTAAGAGGGTTGGGGGAGAATTCCCTAAACTTCGCTATTTAACCATGATCACCAAAAACATTGTAGAGGCAGAAAGGTTTGGGGAGGTATGGAAGGAATTCGCCCGGCAGAGAAAAGAATTTGGGAGGAAGGTAATAAATTCCTTGGAAGGGCATTGGGGAAGAGAGCCCCTTTCTGCCCACAACATCTTTGAAAATAAGCACCAGCGGCTGTTGGTTCAGCGACTAAAGGGAATGGCAAAGGATTTAGAAGGAAAAGAAGAGTTCCGTTCTCTGGCTAGAATCCTAAGGGATATTGCTTGTTCATATCATTTGGCTCAAATCCTTCCTGATGGGCGATTTGTTCCTTGCTCTGCCTGGACCTGGTCAAGCTATAGCTTCAAAAGGAGGCAGAGGTTTTCCTACGCCCCTTCCCCTGCATGTAGAAAGAGATTGGGCTTCAAGAGAATTCCTGGTAGGGTTTTACCAAGCAGTAGGTGGGAGTAAAAAGAAGATAGATAAAAAGATTGTAGAGCTTATAGGACAGGGGAGAGAACCGGAAAACCTAGCTAAGATACTTTTCCCTCGGTAAGGGAAGTGAGGAAAATTTCAACCCCCGGAAAAAGATACACCCTTGCTTAAGCTATTGCTCAGCAACAAACTGAGCATGCATGGAGACACCGGAGGTTTCGTTCCAAGCGGTCATCATGTCTATCTTCATCGCTAACCTCCTGTCGCTTCATCTGGAAGATGAAAGGGTTTTCGATTTCGCACTGCGCCGCACCACACCCTTGAGCTTCCACACCCAATCTGGATCTCGTTTCCTTTCTACTACCAGATGCCTTCACACTAACTCTGGTATCTCCTTTGGCCCAGGCAGCTTCTCAACCTTAGGCTCTACTGGCTCTTTCCCTGCTGGTTTCTTTTTCCAAAACATTTTTGACCTCCTTGCTATCTCGTATTATTTCCTGCCTTACTCCTCATCAGGCTTGTGCCTTGGTTTCCTCGTCATCTTGATTACCTCCTATCTTTGGCCTACTTTGGCCTTCTTCTTTTGCACAAAGGGAGTCTTTGAAGTATCCCTTATCTAACACTTTATAAGCATAAATTGGCATCTTTACACTTTATCTACAGATTCGACAGACCTCTCTGTCTTTGCTTTAACTCTCCATGGAAGTCTTGATTTATAGTTCATGAAAACAATTAGTGGACTTTGCTTAGCAATCATGGACTTACTCTGATTTTCCTAGCTGAGAAGCCTGGGGCAACTACTCGCGAGATAGCAAATGACCTGGGCCTGACTGAGAGAACTGTTCAAAGGATTGTGTCCGATTTAGATTCAGCAGGCTACATCAGGAAGGAGAAAGCGGGAAGGCAAAATCGCTATAAGGTTAAGCATGAAAAGCCACTGCGGCATCCCACTAGGAGGAATAAGACTGTAGGCAATCTGCTGGCTCAGCTTACCAACTAATAGTTCGTTTAGATTGGCTCTCCAACACAAAGGCAAAATTCCTAAAGTTTAAGTTTCAAAGACTACTCCATCACTATTCTCAGATGAAATAGCATTTGGCTCAACAGATTTATTTGGCCAGATACTGCTACCCCGGGGCAACTTATTTCCTTTTCCTATTGTTACATTATCCCCCAAGACACAATTATCCCCAACCTCACTTTCTTCACCAACACAACAATTGGAGGCAAGCACACAGTTCCTGAGCTTAGCTCCTTTTTTGACCCTACAGTCCTGCCATAATACCGACCCTTCCACCACAGCCCCCTCCTCTATGTGGCACCTCTGCCCTAAAGCAACAGGCCCGCTTATCACAGCACTCTTATCAATAAAGCAACCTTCTCCAACTATTACTGGCTCCTTAATCTGAGCTGATGGATGAACAAAGCTCTGACCCTCAAACTTTATCCCCCTACCAGCATTCAGGAGGTCGTGATGTAACCTCAAGTATTTCTCTGGAGTACCTATATCAATCCAGTAGGCGTCAGAGGGGTAACCATAGACAGCCCCCCCTCTTCCCACAAGTGCAGGAAATATATCACGCTCAAACATGAAGAAGACACCGGGGGTGATATAGCTCAAAATACCAGGCTCCAAAATATAAATGCCAGCATTAATCATGTTAATAGTCACCTCATTCTGCTTTGGCTTTTCTATAAAGCGCTTAACTCTATTTCCAGCATCTGTTTCTACTACACCATAAATAGTAGGGTCATCCACAGGCGTCAAGGCTATACTCACACTGGCTTTCTTTCCACGATGCAAATCCATCATGACAGTTAAATCAATATCCGTGAAGATATCACCATTAAACACGATGAAGGGCTCATCCAGGAACTTTTCAGCATTCTTCACTGCTCCTGCTGTTCCCATAGGGAAATGTTCTACTGAGTAAGTTATCCTCACACCAAACTTGCCGCCGTCGCCAAGATAAGCCTTAATCTGCTCGACTTGCTGACCTAAGGCGATAATAATATCAGTAATGTTGTGCTTCTTGAGGTAATTGATAAGGTGCTCAAGAAGAGGATGATTCAATACAGGAACCATTATTTTAGCTATGTTACAACTAAGGGGACGCAATCTAGTCGCTTCCCCACCAACCAAGATAACAGCTTTCATTAGCCCTCTAGCGCTCTATAGACATCAATACCTCAATGTGATTAGTAAAGCGCATAATAGCAAATTTAACCAACCAGCAACAAATCACCGTTCCTCTACCCAATCCAAACTTGCTCCACTGCGAGATAGACCACTATGAAGGAGCAACAGAAGATGATATAATTTGTAAATCTCAAATCATGATTCAAGTAAGGAGAAGGTATGATTATGAGTACTGAGACAACTAATCCTTTCGAAGCCGTGGTGAGTCAAATTAACGCCACCTGTGATCGGCTAAATGTCAAAGATGCATATCGCTTGCGGCTGGGGAAATGCGAGCGAGAGTTGATAGTCAATTTTCCGGTAAAAATGGACGATGGGACAGTAAAAATTTTCACCGGCTTCAGAATTCAGCATAACGATACCCGTGGGCCATCCAAGGGTGGGATTCGCTATCACCCCGATGTTACTTTGGATGAGACTAGAGCTTTAGCAGCTCGAATGACACTAAAGGCTGCAGTTGCCAATATACCTTATGGTGGTGCCAAGGGAGCGGTTATTTGTAATCCAGAGCTCATGTCTCAAACTGAGTTGGAGAGGTTAACACGACGTTACACCTCCGAGATCTCGATCTTAATAGGCCCCAAAAGCGATATCCCAGCTCCTGATTTAGGCACAAATCCTCAAGTCATGGCGTGGATTATGGACACCTACAGTATGGCCAAGGGCTATTCTGTTCCAGCAGTGGTCACAGGTAAACCTATTGACATAGGTGGCAGCAAGGGCAGATTTGAGGCTACTGGCCGTGGCTGTATGATTAGCGCCAATCTAGCAACTAAGCAAAAACACATGAGCCTCAAGGGAGCTACAGTGGCAGTTCAGGGCTTTGGTAACGTCGGCTCGGCAGCAGCGAAGCTGCTAGCTAGAGAAGGCTGCCGAATTATAGCAGTAAGCGATGTCAAGGGCGGCACCTATAATTCGAAAGGGCTAGACATCGACGCATTGCTCAATCATAGTAAGGAAACAGGTTCGGTAGTCGGTTTCAAGGGCGGTGAAGCTATGACTAACACTGAGCTATTGGCACTACCATGTGACATCCTAGTACCGGCAGCTATAGGAAGTCAAATAACTGCCGCCAATGCGGCACAGGTAAAAGCGAAGATTATTGTGGAAGGCGCCAACGGCCCGACTACCCCTGAGGCATCTGAGATTCTTTGCGATAACGGGGTATTCGTTGTTCCCGATATATTAGCCAATATAGGAGGGGTGATAGTATCCTATTTTGAGTGGATACAGAACATAGAATCTTTCTTCTGGGAGGAGGAAGAAATAAACGATAGGCTACAGAGACTAATGACTAACGCCTTTACAGAAGTCTTGGGAATTAGTCAGGCGGAGAAAACCGATATGAGAACTGCCGCCTATATGATAGCAGTAAGACGACTGGTATCTGCTATGTCCACCAGGGGAATATACCCGTAATCACATAAAATAAACTATATAAAAGACGGATTTAGATGAAGGAGATAAAAATTATACCTTGTCTTGATGTGAAAGATGGGCGAGTAGTTAAAGGGGTGAAGTTTGGGGATCTCAAGGATGCCCGAGACCCGGTAGAGGCAGCGGAGGCTTATTGCCGAGAAGACGCCGATGAGCTAGTCTTCCTCGATATCACCGCTACTGTAGAGAATAGAGGGACGAGACTGGAATGGGTCAAGAGGGTAGCGGAAAAGGTTACCATCCCTTTTGCCGTAGGGGGCGGAATTAGAAATATCGAGGATATGAAGGCCTTGTTCGACCTCGGCGTAAACAAAGTCTCCATAAATACCGCTGCTGTGAGGAACCCTGACCTTATAAGGAAGGCATCAAAGGAGTTTGGTAAGGATAGATTGGTGGTTGCTATTGATGGGAGGAAAAATCCACCGGGGCGTGAGCTCCCCCGATTAGAGGTAGTAGTCAAAAGCGGCACCGAGAACACAGGAATAGATATCATTGACTGGGCAAAAAGAGTGGAGGAGCTAGGGGCAGGTGAAATCCTGCTTACCAGCAAGGATGCTGATGGAACAAAAGAAGGATATGATTTAGAGATGACCAAAGCCGTGGCTGAAGCTGTTGACATACCGGTTATAGCTTCGGGTGGTGCTGGTAAGCTAGAGCACCTTTATCAAGCCATAACAATCGGCAAAGCTTCAGCCGTTTTAGCTGCCTCCATCTTCCACTTCGGGGAGATTTCAATATCTCAAGCCAAGCAATACCTGAAGCAAAGAGGTATAAAGGTAAACATAGGGTCAAATATCTAAGACTGCTACGGCAAGTTTTCCTTACCTAAAGCAGTCGCGTCTAGTAAGGCTATCTTCACTGTCGTTAACGTAGTTTAAGAAATAATGCAGCAATTTCGCGCCGCTTCTCGTTCAGCATCGGTCTATTAAACAATGCCGCTTAGTTAACAGCCTTAACGTGTCAATGCTGGCTGACTTCTTTCCCTAAAAAAGCAAGGAGACACACGCCCAGGAGCTTGACATCATAAAACCAATGGGTTAGTATGGCAAGCGGTAGCCATATGCCACCACAATATCGGTAGGGTCTAAGATGCAGTAAAGAACGTTCTACCCAAATGGAAGGATTCACTCAGACAAACACAAAAACTCCGCTGCTTTTTCAGATATCCATGTGAAAATAAAAAACAAAACAGAGTGACAAGAATAAAGGAGATACAAATGTCTTTAAGCAAACCGAATGCAAGCGCTGCAACAAAAACTAGAAACAGGGTTTCACCCTCACCCGCCTCAGGGCTTTGCGTCACTTGCCTTGATGGATGTCCTGGGCTATGCGAGGTAGGCAAGTCTGCCTTGCGGGGAAGGGAGGCAATTTACCCTCAGCCGTTTGGCAAGGTTACTGCTGGGGCAGAAAAGGATTACCCGATAGATTTTTCTCACTTCAACATCCAGGGCTCTTGTGTTGGCGCTGTGGGTGTAGAGGCAAACTCGGACAAAGCAATCTTTCCAGCCGTGGATGTCTCTACCGAAGTTGGGCAAGATGACCGGAAAATAAAGATGAAAGTTCCCTTCTTCACCGGTGCCCTTGGCTCAACAGAGATAGCCAGAGTTAACTGGGAGGGGACAGCAATGGCTGCTGCCATCTGCGGGACTATTCTGGTCTGTGGGGAAAATGTCTGCGGTATGGATCCTGATGCTGAGATAAAAAACGGGAGGGTCATCAGGTCTCCAGAGTTAGCCAGAAGAGTGAAAATCTTCAAAGACTGGTATGATGGCTCTGGCATATTACTGGTTCAAGCCAATGTAGAGGACACACGCCTGGGGGTTCCAGAGTATGCAGTGAATGAGCTTGGTGTTGAAGGAATAGAGATTAAGTGGGGACAGGGAGCAAAAGATATCGGTGGAGAGGTAAAGCTTCCCTCACTGGATAGAGCGCTCCAACTAAAGAGAAGAGGTTACATTGTAATTCCCGACCCAGATGATGTGGTAATCCAGGAAAACTCCAAAGCCGGAGCATTCAAGGAATTCGAACGCCACTCTCGCGTGGGCATGGTAGAAGAGGAAGCCTTCCTTAGAGAGGTGGAGAGATTTCGAAGTATGGGTGCTAAATATGTCACCTTGAAAACAGGGGCATACAGGCCAGCAGATTTGGCACGGGCAGTAAAGTTCGCCAGTGAAGCCAAAGTAGACCTTCTCACTGTTGATGGCGCTGGCGGCGGGACAGGGATGAGTCCCTGGAGAATGATGAACGAGTGGGGAATACCCACAGTGTATCTTGAGTGCCTCTTATATCAATACCTTTCCAGACTGGAAGAGAAAGGGGCTTTTATTCCTAGTTGCGCTATCGCCGGAGGCCTAGCCCTAGAGGACCAAATATTCAAGGCCATTGCCTTAGGCTCTCCTTACATAAAGGCGGTATGTCTTGGCAGAGCTACTCTCAGTGCTGCTATGGTAGGCAAGACCAACGGCGAAAAGATTGCAGAAAAGCACGGCAAGGATAATGAATATCAGGAGGCTCTGGCGAAAGCCTTTGTGAATGTTGGCAAGCTTAGGGAGAAATATGGAAAGGACTTTGGCAGGATTCCTCCGTCTGCTATTGGCATGTACAACTATTATGACCGCTTGACCGCAGGCCTGCAACAACTCATGGCAGGAACAAGGAAATTCCGCTTAGACTTAATTGAGAGAAATGATCTTATGTCTCTCACCAAGGAGGCCACTGAGATTTCTGGTATCCCCTACGTTATGGATGCCGACAGAGAGGAAGTGGAAAGGATTTTAGCTTAGATTTCAAGTTGCTCGCTGCTGAGAGAAGAAAACCTTCCCAGTTAAATAGCAGGAGGGGTTTCAAAAAAGCCCTCAGGCAGAGTAAAGGCAAGATGTGCTATGCGGCAATTAGATGCATCTAATTGCCGCATAGCACATTGATATAATAGTCATCTAAAAACCCAAAATTGACAATTTGCCAATCAAGAAATTACAATTCTAGCAATCAGTATTTATTCTTTAAACAGCTATAACATTAATACCCTGAATTCATTTAAACTGTGTAAAAATTTGACATACAAAAAGAGATGACTTATGATGGCATATGGTTACCGTATACCGCAAAAGATGCCCAATAGGCAAGTTGATTTCTTAGCACGATAGGGAAAGGCACCACGATGAAGAGAATTTACATCAAGGAAGAGGTTTGCATTGGCTGCGGCCTCTGCCAAGTTTACTGTCAAACAGAACACTCCAAATCCAAGGATATAATCAAGGCCTTTAACAAAGAAGCTCCCCCTCCCCTACCCCGCATCCGCGTAGAGACAAGAGAGGATACTTCTTTCTCTATTCAATGTCGCCAGTGCGATAAGCCCTGGTGCGTCTATTCTTGCCTTACTGGGGCGATGCACAAGGATTATGTGAGCGGTATGATCACAATTGACCCACGGAAATGCATCGGCTGCTGGACATGTATAATAGCCTGTCCTTACGGCGTACTAACAAGAGATGTAGACAGCAAGACTGTTGTCAAATGTGACTTTTGTCCCGGGCGAGATATCCCGGCCTGTGTAGCTAATTGCCCCAACGAAGCTCTCATACTGGCTGTAGGTGAAGAATGCCTAACTCAAATCCCGTATTGAGAAAAGGGGTGAAGACCAAAAGCTGCAGCTTTGTAGGAACTGTATCATTCAAAATCACTACAGCTCGTGAAGACGAAATGGCCACAACCCGGGGCAAAATGCAGGAGTATCCATCTCAAGAAGTTGAATCGCTTGAGGAAGCTGCATAAAATGTAATAAACGTATTAGACGAAACACTAATGACATGATTGCTATTATAGATTACGGCGCAGGGAATTTGCGTAGTGTCGCCAACGCTATCACCAGCTTGCGCTACCAAACAAAGGTGACAAGCAATCCTGATGATGTGCTTAATGCCGCTGCAGTTATCCTTCCCGGTGTTGGTGCTGCTCGATACGCTATAGATAGCTTAGAGAGATTGGGCATGGCTGATATTATTCGTCAACTAATCCAAGAGAAGCGGCCCCTCTTTGCAGTCTGTGTCGGGTTACAGATACTATTTTCGGGAACTGAAGAAGGAGGGTGGTACAAATGCCTGGGAATAATTCCGGGAACTGTAAAGAGGTTGCCATCTGGGCTTAAAATCCCCCACATGGGTTGGAACCAAGTAAAGCAGCGAATTACCCACCCTCTGTTTAACAACATACCCGATGAGACCAACTTCTACTTCGTTCATAGCTATTACGCCCAACCTGAAGATATGTCCATCGTGGCAGGCACCACAGACTATGGTGTGTCGATATGCAGTATGGTAATTAAGGATAATTTGGTGGCAACACAATTTCACCCCGAGAAAAGTGGGGAGTATGGATTAAAGATGTATTCCAACTTTTTGAATATGGCGCTAGGCGGGAGATAAACACAAATGAGAACCAAATATTTAATTATAGGAAATTCGGCTGGTGGCATTGGAGCCGCTGAAGCAATACGTGAAGTAGATAAAAAAGGCTCTTTGACCATCGTCTCTGATGAGCCTTACCCTGCCTATTCACGCCCTCTCATCTCAAAGTATCTTACTGGGGAGCGTACACTAGAAGGAATGCTATACCGTCCCACTGACTTCTATACCCAGAACAATATTATTTTTCTCCCAGGCAGGAAGGTAACACACCTGGAGCTAAATCATCATACTGCTCAACTGAAAGATAGCAAGCAAATCGCTTGGGAGAAACTTTTGATCGCTTGCGGAGGGATACCCATAATTCCCAGGATAGAGGGAGGCGACAAAAGAGGCGTTTTCACTTTCACCACTCTTGATGATGCCAAGGCAATTGACAAATTCTTGCATAACGCAAGTAAGGCAGTAGTTATCGGTGGCGGGCTCATTGGAGTTAGTATAACTGAAGCGCTGGTCAAACAAGGAGCTACGGTCAAAATAATAGAAATGAAAGAGAGGATATTAAATACCATTATCGATGAGCAGGCATCCCTTATTGCTGAAGGAGTCCTCAGTCAAGCCGGAGTCAATATCATTCCTAACCACACCGTAGTCGAGATCATAGGAGAAAATATGGTCAGCGGCGTAGTAATGGATAATAAACATGAGATTCCATGCGATTTAGTGATAGTAGCCATTGGGGTGTCGCCACGCATCGACCTTGTTACAGGCACTGAGATAAACGTAAACCGTGGCATAGTAGTAGACCGCCATATGGCTACAAGCTACCCGGACATCTATTCCTGCGGAGATGTGACAGAAGCTTATGATTTCATCTATGAACAAAATCGGCTCACTCCCATCTGGCCCAACGCCTATATCGGGGGCAGAATTGCCGGCTATAACATGGCTGGTGCCGAAACCGAATACCCCGGCGGGACAGCTATGAACTCCCTCAGCTATTTCGGAATTGATATTGCCTCCGCTGGCATGCCAATACCCCCCAACGACGAGGGCTATGAAGTTATTAGTAAACAAGAAGGCAACATATACCGAAAAGTTATATTGAAGGACGAATCCATAATGGGGATGATATTCGTAGGAAACATTGAAAAATCAGGCATAGTTTTTGGTTTAGTGAGAGACAAGATCAATGTCGGGAGCTTCAAGCAGTCGCTTTTGGCCGATGACTTTGGTCTAGCATTCCTCCCCCGGGAATTATGGATGGAGGTGCTGGAAGCACCGGTAAACAAGACTCCCGAGTCGACCTTGCCCGCATCGATAAGTTAACTACCAGTTGATAAATACTCTGAGGTTGGAGAACAATGAAAGATATTTGGAAAATAAATAACCCTTACTCAGATGATAAGATAATTAATGCTTGCTCCATCTTCGGCATGATGGATACAGCCGGCAGGCGGTTCTCGGGCAAGCCAGTAATAAAAGCCATCACAAATATGCACGTTCGAGGCAATGGGTTGGGTGGCGGCTTTGCTATTTACGGGCTACATCCCAAATATGCCGATTATTATGCCTTCCACATAATGTATTTGAGCCGAGAGGGGCAAGACGAAACAGAGTCTTTTCTCAGGCGAAAATTTCACATGGTTCATGTCGAGGAAGTGCCTACCAAGCCAACACCAGCTATAGTAAACCCCCCTCTGGTGTGGCGTTACTTCCTCGAGGTAAACCCTGACAAGACCAAGGGGCAACCTGTGGATGACTATGTTGTAAGCAAAGTTATGGAAATCAACACCAACATTAAAGATGCTTTTGTCTTTTCAAGTGGCAAAAACATGGCAGTCTTCAAGGGAGTAGGCTACCCTGAGGAGATAGCAGAATATTTTTGTCTAGATGAGTATGAGGGCTATTTATGGACAGCCCACGGCAGATTCCCTACCAACACTCCAGGTTGGTGGGGAGGGGCACACCCATTTAGCATCTTAGACTGGACAGTAATTCATAATGGCGAACTTTCCTCCTATGGGATAAACCAACGCTATTTGGAGCAATTTGGCTATCACTGTGCGCTGCAAACTGACACCGAAGTCGTGGCCTATGCCATTGACTTCCTGATGCGAAGACACAGCCTCCCTATAAATATAGCAGCCAAAATATTGGCCCCTCCTTTCTGGAGTATCATAGAGCGTTACCCCCCAGAGGAACAAAGAACCTTGCGCACTTTGCGACAGGTATATGGCAGCCTGCTGTTAAACGGGCCTTTCACCATAATTATCGCTCACCAAGGGGAAATGATTGGGCTCGCTGATAGAATTAGGTTACGTCCCCTCACCGTAGGAGTGAAAGAATCAGTGCTTTACCTCTCCTCCGAGGAATCAGCTATTCGCCTCGTCTGCCCATGCCTTGACAGGACCTGGATTCCCATGGGAGGTGAGCCTATTGTAGGTAGTTTGAAGAAACCACTCAAATCAGAAAAGGCTATGGTGTTGGAAAAGGTGGCGAAAGCGGGCTAAGATTAGCTAGAGAGGGATTTGAACGATATGTTAACCAAGAGAATCATTCCTTGCCTTGATGTTACCCGAGGACGAGTAGTCAAAGGCATAAGCTTTACTCACCTACACGATGCCGGTGATCCTGTGGAGCTTGCTGCATTTTACTATAAAGAGGGAGCTGATGAGCTTGTCTTCCTGGATATTGGTGCCACTCCTGAGAGACGGGATACCATGGTGAATGTAGTCGAGCATGTATCAGAAAAGGTTTTCATCCCGCTCACTGTTGGTGGGGGTTTACGTGGCATTGGTGACATGCATCGCATACTAAAGGCAGGGGCTGACAAAGTATCCATTAACACTGCTGCAGTACAAAATCCTAGGCTTATTACTGAAGGAGCAGAGAAATTCGGAAGTCAATGCATTGTAGTGGCTATTGATGCTAAACGAGTAAAAAGCGTTGGCGATGCTAAATGGGAAGTCTGTACCCATGGGGGACGAAGGCCTACGGGCATTGATGCTATTGAATGGGCTAAACAGGTCGTTGCTCTTGGTGCCGGAGAATTGCTGCTTACGAGCTGGGATGCCGATGGTCAGAGGAGTGGATATGACCTAGAGTTGACCCGTATTATAAGTGAAGTGGTGGTGGTTCCAGTCATAGCCAGCGGTGGTGCAGGCAATTTGGAACATCTCTATGAAGCCTTAGTTATAGGCAAAGCTGATGCTGTCCTTGCCGCTAGTATCTTTCATTACAGAACTTATTCCATTCGCCAAGCGAAAGACTACCTAGCTGGAAAGGGGATTCCTGTAAGGAGATAAATTTTTGGGAAGGAAATGGAATGAAGACTTATCTGCCGCCAAAATTCTTAGTGGAACGAGACGCAGAGCGATGTATCAAGTGTAAGGTGTGCGTCAACCAATGTAGTTTCGATGTGCATTACTACGACGCCGAGGATGATAAAGTGAAAAGCCACGAGGAGAACTGCGTTGGTTGTCACCGTTGCGTGGTATTTTGCCCCACTAATGCCTTGACCGTGAGAAGAAATCCACTGGACTATCGGGAAAACTACAACTGGCGTCCTGAGGTTATTGAGGACATCATCAAGCAAGCCGAAACTGGCGGTGTGCTTCTTACCGGAATGGGCAACGATAAAAGCTATCCCATTTACTGGGACCATCTAGTTCTCAATGCCAGTCAGGTAACTAATCCCTCCATCGACCCGCTGCGCGAACCAATGGAGCTTATAACATATCTGGGACAGAAGCCAGACAGGGTGGAGATTGATAAAGAATCACTGAACCTTAAAACAGAACTGGCACCTCAAGTGAAGATTGACTTACCAGTAATGTTTGCCGCCATGTCCTATGGAGCAGTAAGTTTAAATGTGCATGAATCACTAGCCAGAGCAGCTACTGAGGCAGGAACCCTATGGAACACCGGCGAAGGCGGACTTCATCTCAAGCTTTATAAGTACGGAGATAACACCATAGCTCAAGTAGCTTCAGGGCGATTCGGTGTTCATCCTGAATACCTTGATGTTGCTAGAGTAATTGAAATCAAAATTGGTCAGGGTGCCAAGCCCGGCATTGGAGGACATCTTCCGGCAGAGAAGGTAACCGCTGAGGTATCAGCAACTCGCATGATTCCTATAGGAACTGATGCTCTATCCCCAGCACCACAACATGATATCTACTCCATCGAGGATTTGGCACAGCTTGTCTACGCCCTTAAGGAAGCCACAGATTACACTAAACCAATATCAGTTAAGATAGCAGCAGTCCATAATTCAGCGGCCATCGCCAGCGGCATGGTGCGAGCTGGAGCCGACATTATAGTCCTCGATGGGCTTCGCGGCTCTACGGGCGCTGCGCCCAAGATTATTCGTGATAATGTAGGTATCCCCATTGAACTAGCTCTCGCCTCAGTTGATACCCGCCTGAGGCAGGAAGGTATCCGAAACCAAGCCTCTATCGTGGTCTCTGGAAGTATTAGAAACAGCGGCGATGTAGCTAAGGCTATTGCCCTCGGGGCCGACGCCGTTTACATTGGAACTGCGGCCCTCATTGCCCTCGGCTGCACCATCTGTCAGCAATGTCACACGGGGAAATGTGCCTGGGGCATTTGCACCACTGATCTGGCTTTGACCAAAAGAGTCAACCCTGACATCGGGGCAAGGCGACTGTCTAACCTACTCCGCAGCTGGAGTCTCGAACTCAAAGACATATTGGGTGGCATGGGCATCAACGCCATCGAATCCTTACGTGGCAATCGACTTCAATTGAGAGGCGTCGGGCTTACCGATACCGAATTAAAAATTTTAGGAGTAAGGCCAGCAGGAGGCTAAGATGACAAAGAATGCTAATAACGGAAAAGTGGTAGAAATAGATGCCAAGGGTGTCTCCTCTCGAGATCTTAATGCTAGACTGAGGAAAATAGTATTGAATGGGACTCGAAAGATCGAGCTGCGCAATGTCTACGGGCAGAGATACATCGGCACAGACCTGGATAAGCCCATCGAGATTGAGATATTTGGTACTCCGGGCAATGACTTAGGAGCCTTCATGGATGGCCCCAATATTATCATCCATGACAGCGCTCAGGACGGCTGCGGCAACACCATGAATAGCGGAGAGATAATTATTCATGGTCATGCTGGAGATATCCTTGGCTTATCAGCCAAAGGGGGTAAAATATTCGTCAGGGAGGATGTTGGCTATCGGGCGGGCATTCACATGAAGGAGTATCAAGATAAGAAGCCTGTGGTAGTCATCGGTGGCACAGCTCAGGATTTCCTTGGCGAGTATATGGCAGGGGGAGTCCTAATCCTCCTTGGGCTAAATCTCAAGGAAGGCGAATATCATAAGGCCAACTTCATCGGCACTGGCATGCATGGTGGCGTCATCTACGTGAGGGGAGAAGTCCAAGACTTCCAGCTAGGCAAGGAAGTAGGTGTCGCTGAACTCGATGAAAAGGACTACCTGATTTTGCAGGAACTCGTAGGTGAATTTTCCTGTCATTTTGGCTATGAGGCTGAAAAAATATTAAACCGAGAGTTTACTAAACTTTTCCCCCTCTATCTCCGTCCTTATGAGGGATTCTACGCTTATTAACACTAACCAATAGAAAACTAAAAGAGGTTATCTTAATGTGTGGTATTGCGGGAATAATGAGTAAGGATGATGAAAATGTTGTTCCATTATTGCGCGGTATGTCGAGGTGAACAATGGCTAAGAAGGCAACGTTGGTTTTAGAGGACGGAGCAGTCTACGAAGGCTACTCCTTTGGTGCTGAAACCTCAGTCTGTGGTGAAGTGGTGTTCAATACCAGTATGACTGGGTATCAAGAGATACTCACTGATCCTTCCTATTCCGGGCAAATAGTAGTCCTCACCTACCCTCTTGTTGGAAACTATGGGGTAAACTCTGAGGATATTGAGTCCAAACAAATCCAAATAAGCGGTTTGGTGGTTCGTGAATATTGCCAGGTGCCAAGCCATAGGCAAAGCACCAAAACGCTGAACCAATACCTAGCTGAAAACAATGTACCTGGTATCAGTGGCGTTGATACGCGTGCCCTGACCCGCCGCTTGAGGTCCGCGGGAGTAAAGATGGGAGCTATAACACTAAGCGAACTTGTAGATGAGGTGCTCGAACGGTTAAGAGGCTTACCTCGCTACGATGATGTTGATTTCGTCCGAGGGATAAGTACCCCAGTTTTATACCGCTGGGAGGAAAGTCCAATCTTTTATGACTCTCTGAGTGAGACAAGGACCATTGGTTCGCCCCACATCGTTGCCGTCGACTGTGGCCTGAAATATAGCATACTAAGGATCTTGCGCTCGCTTGGCTGTATGATCACTGTTGTTCCTTCTACATTCTCGGCAGATGATATCTTGAAATTGGATCCTGATGGCATTGTCCTATCTCCAGGGCCAGGAGACCCAGCTACTCTTAGTTATGTGGAGGAGACCGTGAAAAAACTTGTCGGGGTAAAGCCCATTATGGGTATTTGCCTGGGACATCAGCTTATAGGACGAGCGCTTGGTGGGCAAACGTATAAACTTAAATTTGGGCATCGAGGTGCCAATCATCCTGTCCGCGACCTAGAGACAGGCAAGGTCTACATTACAGCACAGAATCATGGATATGCCATTGATGCCGAAAGTCTTCGTGGTGGGCTTGAGGTTAGTCATGTGAATCTAAATGATGGCACTGTGGAGGGGCTTCGCCATCGAGAGATACCACTCCTATCTATCCAGTATCATGCTGAAGCATCGCCAGGTCCGCTGGATAATGTATACTTGTTTGAGAGGTTTCTCAAAATGGTTGAGCGGGGAAAATGACAGTCCCTTGGAATAACGAAGTCAACCGATTTTGTGTTTTCAATATTATAATGCAAGCTTGGCACTTAGCTCGGAGGCAGGTTAACGTTGTTCAACTTACTTGTAATAGCCAACGAAACTGGTCAGGTGAGGAACTTGAGTTCAGAAATTACCCACAAGGGTTACGCCTGTTCAGTTACTCGTAATGATGAGAATACACTTGAACGGGTGGTGAGACAGGCCCCAAACTTGGTGCTTATAGATATGGATAGCATGCCAGTCAGCTCAAAAGTATGGGAACTGACACAAAGGATAAAACAAGAGAGGCACATACCTGTCATCGCCCTTGTCTCTAGAGAGGTGCTTAATAGCTCAAATTATAATCTCAACATAGATGACTTCGTCATCAAACCCTGGGAAGCAAGCGAGGTAGTAGCAAGAATAAAGCGAATCCTGAGGCGAGCAAATAACATGGGCAGCGAAGATGTAATTAAGCATGGCGACCTGGTCATAGATACAGCCAAATGTCAGGTATCGCTTGGCGACAGAGTAATAACATTGACCTTCAAGGAATACCAGCTGCTCAAATTTCTAGCAAGTAATCCAGGGAGAGTCTTCTCTCGAGAGACTTTGCTTGATAAGGTCTGGGGATGGGACTATTACGGTGGCGACAGGACTGTAGATGTGCATATCAGGAGATTGAGAAGCAAAATCGAAGACAAGAATCATTCCTTTATTGAGACGGTAAGAAGTATAGGATATAGATTAAGAGAGATGTAAATCCATGTGCGGAATTATCGCAATTTATGGCAACAATGCTAGCCACTGGGAACGTGATTTAAACACCATGTTAGATACACTATCCCATCGTGGTCCAGATGACCGAGGTACGTATGTGAATAACAACATCGCAATGGGGCAAACAAGGCTTTCAATTGTGGATGTTGCGGGCGGCAAACAGCCGATATTCAGTGAGGATGGACAAAAATGTATCATATGTAATGGTGAGATTTATAACTACCCCATTCTAAAAATTGAACTACGGCAACACCAATTCTGCACCAATAGCGATAATGAAATAATTATTCATTTGTTTGAGGAAGAGGGAAGTGAATTAGTTTCCAGATTGGATGGGATGTTTGCCTTTGTCCTCTACGATGGAAAAGATATACTTGCTGCCAGAGACCCATTAGGCATAAAACCCCATTTAAGCTTTTACTAATGAAATCAGGCCAGGCTTTCACCATATATGAGAAAGGAAGGAATATGAAAAATGATCAAGACTAACAGGAATGCTGATTTCCAATTCAATTTATGGTTTGCTTAGTGATAAAATATCAATAAATTAACAGGAGGATTAATATGCTTAATAGGGAACAATCCGAGAGTAAGGAATATGTCCTTAAAATGACTAAGGAACACGATGTTAAATTTATCAGGCTATGGTTCACTGACATCCTGGGGGTCCTGAAAAGCTTTGCCATCACCGATGAAGAACTGGAAACCGCCCTGGAGCAAGGAATGGGTTTTGACGGTTCCTCCATCGAGGGATTTGCTCGAATCGACGAGAGCGACATGATAGCTATGCCTGACCCGGATACTTTTCAATTGCTCCCCTGGAGACCTAAGGAACACGCCGCAGCCAGGGTGTTCTGCGACATACTGAGACCCGGTGGCGAGCCTTTCGAGGGAGACCCCAGGTATATTCTAAAGGAGAACCTCAAGCGAGTTGCTAACTTAGGCTACACCTTTTACGTAGGGCCAGAGCTAGAGTACTTCTACTTCCAAAATTCGGAGACAACACAGTTCTTAGATCATGGTGGCTATTTCGACTTAATTCCTCCCGACATAGCCACTGATTTGAGGCGAGAAACAGTTCTCACCCTAGAAGACATGGGCATCGGCGTTGAGAAAGCTCACCACGAAGTCGCCGCCAGTCAGCATGAAATAGACATGAGATACACTGATGCCCTGACTATGGCTGACAATGTAATGACTTACCGATTAGTGGTTAAGCAGGTAGCTCAAAAACACGGCGTTTATGCCACCTTCATGCCCAAACCTGTGTTCGGCATAAACGGCAGTGGCATGCATGTCCATATGTCATTATTTAAGGGTGACAGGAACGCCTTCTTTGACGAAAAGGACCCTCAATATCTGTCTAAATTAGCCAAACATTTTGTCGCTGGCTTATTGAGGCACGCACCTGAGATTACTTTAGTCACCAATCAATGGGTGAATTCCTATAAGCGCCTCCTCCCAGGCTACGAAGCACCAGTATACATCACCTGGGCAAGAAGAAACCGAGCTGATTTAATCAGGATACCCGAATATCAACCAGGAAAGGAAAAAACTACCAGAATGGAATTCAGATCACCCGACCCTGCCTGTAACCCTTATCTTGCTTTCAGCGTCATGCTGGTTGCCGGGTTGCAAGGGATTGAACAAGAATACGATTTGCCTGACCCAATGGAAGAGAATGTGTATGAAATGACAGATGAAGAAAGGGAAGAAAGGGGAATAGGAACTTTGCCTGCTAGCCTATGGGAAGCTATCCAGCTAACTGAGAGGAGTGAGCTGGTACAAAGAGCTCTTGGCAACCATACATTCACCGCTTTTATTAAGAACAAGAAGATTGAGTGGGACCAGTATCGCACCCAGGTGACTGATTACGAGCTTAAGAAGTACCTGCCCATTTTGTGATTATCGCTGAAGAAGGTTTTGTTCTTTCAAGTGGAGGATACTGAGTAGCCTCTCTCAAGGTTTAGGCACTTATAATGAAGATTGGCATTTTGGCTCTGCAAGGAGCGTTTGTAGAGCATATGTCTGCCCTACAACAACTGGCTGTAGAGGCTTCTCTTATCCGCTTACCCAGCGAACTCGGCAGCCTGGACGGGCTTATCATCCCTGGCGGGGAAAGCTCCAGTATATTGAAGCTGATGCAGGACTTCAAGCTAGTCCAACCGCTGAGAGAAATAGCTCAAACTGGATTCCCCCTCTGGGGAACTTGCGCTGGGATGATTTGCCTTGCCAAGAAGATTTCTAATTCCAATATGGAAACCCTGGCTGTTATGGATATGGAAGTTAGCCGTAACGCCTTTGGGAGACAAGCAGATAGCTTTGAGACAGAATTACCAATGCCAGCTTTAGGAAATAAACCCTTCCCTGCTGTTTTCATTCGGGCCCCCATTATTACCAGAGCGAGCCCACAGGTAGAAATTTTGGCCAACCTACCCAACGGCAACGCTGTAGCTGCCAGACAAGGAAAACTGCTGGTCTCTGCCTTCCACCCCGAGTTGAGCCACGACTTGAGATTCCATAGCTACTTTATGAAAATCGTAGCTTCCAACTGATTGACAGAGCAACAATGTCTAATCAGCCATTCGGTTTTCGATGCTAAGAATGCTATAATAATGTTAACCTGCATTGGGTGTTATTAAAAAGGTTCGTATGATACAAAGTGCCACTTCTGACACAGAAAAGAAAATCATAGCCATCCTCAAGGTCCTAAGCGAGTCCTTCAAACCAATGGGGTCGATCACAATAGCTCGGGAACTTGAACGCTACGGAGTTTTCCTGAGTGAGAGGACTGTCAGATACCACTTGAGAATAACAGACGAACGAGGCTACACCCAACCCCTGGGACGAGATGGCAGGATGATCACTTCCAAGGGGCTTGAGGAATTACGGATAGCACTGGCGCCAGAGCAAGTCGGCTTTATCCTCGACAAACTTGAGTTACTGGCCTTTCTCACTACCCTTGATCCCCATAAGAAAACTGGGCAGGTGGCTATTAACGTCTCGCTTTTCCATAAGGATGACTTCAGTGACGCCCTGGCAACTATGAAGGATGCGTTTAAAACCGGGATATGTGTCAGTGAGCTTGTGGCAATAGCATCAGAGGGTGAGAGCTTAGGAAACGTAGTCGTGCCAGGAGGCAAGATTGGATTTTGCACCATCTGTAGCGTGACCATAAATGGTGTATTGCTAAAAGCAGGTGTGCCAATAGAATCGAGGTTCGGGGGAGTGCTTGAAATCAAAAACTCGCAGCCAAAGCGGTTTGTAGCTATAGTCAATTACAACGGCACATCACTAGACCCTTCTGAGCAATACATCCGCGCCAGGATGACCAACATTAGGGAAGCAGCTAGAAGCGGCAATGGCATGATACTAGCTAACTTCCGTGAAGTACCTGCGCCAGCTAGACCGATTGTCGAGGAAACGATTACAGCACTTAAACAAGCTGGTATCGGGGGCGTTTATACTCTGGGGAATACCAGCGAGCCAGTCTGCCAAATTGCAGTGGGAATAAACCGAATTGGCATGATATTGCTTGGAGGGCTAAATCCCGTAGCCGCAGCAGTGGAGGCAGGAATTGAAGCTGAAAATACAGCCGAAAGTGGGATGATTGATTTTGACCAATTAACCAGCTTTTGGCAGTTGTAAATCCGCTGTCCCAAGTAACATGAATTCCATCGGTATTGATATCATAGAGACAGAGCGTATCCAGTCAGCAATAAAGCGATGGGACAAGCATTTCTTAAACCGAATTTATACTGGAGCTGAACTTAACATCTGTCAAGGTAGAATTCCATCCTTGGCAGCTCGCTTTGCTGGCAAGGAAGCAGTTATGAAGGTTTTAGGCACTGGTGCTAAAGGTGTTGGCTGGCGGGAAATTGAGATTCTAGCTGACGCGCAGGGTAAGCCATTGGTGCGACTCCACGGTAAAGCCAGAGAGAAGGCCAAAGGTTTAAGCTTAAGTGAAATTTGTATCAGCCTTTCCGACACCAAGCAATATGCTGTGGCTGTGGCTATGGCAAGTTAATCAGCACTTCTCTACTAATAAGCACCACCCTCTGCTATAATTGGCCACGACATGCCAGCCAAGGTAATAAGTTGCGCTGTAGTAGGAATGGAGGGAGTCACAGTAGAGGTAGAAGTTGACATATCACCTGGGTTACCCTCATTCACCATCGTCGGATTGCCAGATAAAGCTGTTCAAGAAGCCAGAGAGAGAGTAAGGTCAGCCATCAGGAACTCTGGCTACTCTTTTCCCACCAGACGTATCACTGTCAATCTGGCACCAGCAGACTTGGGAAAGGAAGGCCCTGCCTATGATATGCCTATAGCTATAGGCATACTAACTAGCTCAGGGCAGCTATATGCTGACCTTTCCCAGAGTGTCTTCCTGGGCGAGCTCTCCCTTGATGGTAAGTTACGCCACACTCATGGCATACTGCCCATGGTAGCTTTAGCTCACGATAGAGGCCTATCTACAGTATTCGTACCTCTGGATGACGCCAAAGAGGCATCACTTATAGAGGACATTCACATATTCCCTGCAGAATCGCTGGCTCAACTGGTCACCCACCTTTGTGGTGAAGTAAGTATCCCGGAATATCATAGCGATACAAACTGGCAGCAGGAGGTACAACACGATTATGTCTTTGACCTTCAATACATCAAGGGGCAAGAGCATGCCAAGAGAGCTCTGGAGATAGCAGCAGCAGGAAGACACAACATCCTCATGTGCGGTCCACCAGGAAGTGGCAAGACCATGATGGCTCGCGCTCTACCATCAATATTACCTCAGCTAACCATGGAGGAAGCCATAGAAGTAACCAAGATTTATAGTGTCAGCGGGCTGTTGCCACAGGATACTCCTATTATCACGGAGCGCCCATTCCGCTCTCCTCACTACACCATTTCTAACGCCGGCCTGGTGGGAGGCGGGCAATGGCCACGACCCGGGGAGATAAGCTTAAGTCACTATGGTGTACTGTTTCTGGACGAATTCCCTGAATTTGGACACGCCACCCTGGAATCATTGCGCCAGCCAATAGAAGACCGAACTGTCACTGTTAGTCGCGCTCATGGCAGTATTACCTTCCCCGCTAGCTTTATGTTAGTAGCAGCTATGAACCCCTGCCCCTGCGGCTATTACGGAGACCCATTCAAGGAATGCAAGTGCTCGCCAGGAGAAATTTCTCGCTACCATAAGAGGATAAGTGGCCCACTGCTGGATCGCATTGACATCTTTGTCGATGTCCCCCATATCAATTATGAAAAGCTCACCGAAGATAAGCCTGTAGAAGCCTCAGAGAAGGTCAGGGAAAGAGTCAAGACATCTCATGAGATACAGGTAAAGCGTTTTCAGGGTACAAGGCTAAAGTGTAATGCTGATATGACGCCCAGGGAAGTGAAGGAATTCTGTATCGTGGAATCAGCGGCGCAAAGCTTACTCCGTGCCGCCATGAAGCAGCTTCATCTTACCGCTCGAGCTTTTCATCGTGTACTTAAGCTATCCCGCACCATCGCTGACCTGGAAAATGTCGATATTATCAAAACATATCACGTGGCTGAAGCTTTACAATACCGTCCCAGAGCAATAATCTAAATAATCAATCCAAAATACGCCACAAAACACCACCAGCAACCGCCAACATGATGCCAATAATTAAAGAAATCTTTCCGCCTATTTGCCAGGCACTCAGCCAGGAGCGCTCCGGATCATGAGTGATAAACTCCTTCACATCCTTTTGGGTTGATATGGAATTGTAATACTTTCCTTCTTCCCTTTTGTTCCAAAGTATAAAGGCAATGCCCAAAAGGATAAAGAAAATACCCAGACCCAAAATAGCTTGGCAATTAGCGAGTGACATGTTACTCAAAATTAAAAGGCAAAGAGCAAAGGGCAAAATGACAAATCAAAATGCAAACCTTCTTAATTTTCGCTCTGTATTTTTGCGTTTTCATTTTTTCTTTTTGATTTCACTTAATCTCTACAGAAGCTCCAGCAGCCTCCAATTTCTCCTTTATGGTGGCCGCCTCCTCTTTGGAAACATTCTCTTTTACTACCTGTGGAGCAGCTTCTACCAAATCCTTAGCCTGCTTCAACCCCAAATCGGTTACCGTCCGCACTGCCTTAATGACCTCGATCTTCTTTTCACCAATATCCTTCAGGATGACGCTAAACTCTGTCTTCTCTTCCTCCGCAGGCACTTCAACTAGCTGGCTACTAGCCACTGCCGGCGCCACTCCCATTGCTACAGGAGCAGCACTAACTCCGAATTCACTCTCTAAAGCCTTAACTAAATCAGCCAAATCCATTACCGTCATTCCCTTAATAGCGTCGATAATTTCACCCTTAGTCATCACCTTAGCCTTACTTTTCGCCCGGGCCTTCGTGGTTTTCTCCTTCCCCTCTTTCGTCTTTTTCTCTTCTACCGTTGCTTCCTCTGATGGCATATTTCCCTCCTTAGATTATTCAGTAAAATTTTGAATCTGCGCTTGTAATATATTGCACAGCCCACACAACGGGGAACTCAGAACACTATGCAAACGCCTCACAGGAGCCTGCATCTGAGCTATTAGTTGTGATATAAGCTCTCCCTTAGGTGGTAAGTTGGCCAGAGTCATTATCTCATCAGCACTGAGCACTCGCTCTCCTAATAACCCTCCTTTAATTTGCACAGCCAAACCTGCCGATTTAATGTACTGGTTAAGAGCTTTAGCTACCTTGCTCACATCATCATAGCCAAAAGCCATAGCTGTAGGACCATCAATAATACCTATAAGTTGCTCCTTACCAGCCCTTCGGGCAGCCAAACAAGCTAGGGTGTTCTTAACCACATGGTAATTAACATCTGTATCAGCCAGAGTCCGGCGTAACCCAGTCATTTCCTTAGCTGGAACCCCCTGGTAGCTAGTAGCGATAACAATAGTGCTTTGAGACAGAGCGTCTGCCAGTTTAGCGATAATTTGTGCCTTCTCTTCTCTTAACATATCTCCACCCCACAAATAAAACCCCTGTGCCAATGACACAGGGTTAACTCAAACCTCAGCAGGCAAATACTTTAAACCATCTCGGGGGAGACTACTCTCACCACCTTACCCCTTATCTTACAGGGGACGGTACCTGCTGTCATCGGCACCAGTTTGATTATAACAGAAACAGCTAAGTAACTAAAGCTACTGCTGACTTAAGATCCAGCTTAAACCCTGGTCCCATGCTAGTAGATAACGATATGCTCTTGATATATTGCCCTTTAACCCCACTGGGCTTTGCTTTAACTATAGCTTCAATTACTGCTTCCAAATTTTCCAGAAGCTTATCTTTATCAAAGCTAATTTTGCCTATAGGCAAATGGATAATAGCTGTTCTATCCAGGCGAAACTCTGCTCTGCCCTTACGCGCTTCACTTATAGCACCAGGTAAATCCTGGGGCGATACCACGGTGCCAGACTTGGGGTTAGGCATCAAACCTCGCCTTCCTAAAATACGCCCGAGTTTGGCTACTTTAGGCATCATATCTGGAGTAGCCATAGATACATCAAATTCAAGCCAGCCACCCTCGATTTGCTTAATAAGTTCATCCGCTCCAGCATCATCAGCTCCAGCTTCTTTGGCCAACTTTATTGCCTCTCCTTGAGCAAAAACAAGCACGCGTATCTTTTTCCCCAATCCATTAGGCAACAAAACCACACCACGCACTTGCTGGTCGGCATTACGTGGGTCAATCCCCATCTTCAAGTGAAGCTCGACCGTCTCATCAAATCTGGCATACGAAGCTTTCTTAGCTAACTCAATAGCCTCCTCAGGTGAGTAAAGCTTTAACCTCTCGGTAAGTTTACTAACTTCCTGATATTTCTTACCACGCTTTGCCACTTATTCCACCTCCACACCCATACTTCGAGCAGTGCCCTCAATGATGCTGGCTGCTTTTTCAATGTCAGTAGTATTAAGATCCTTCATTTTACTTTGAGCAATCTGATAAAGCTTGTCTCTGCCTATCTTACCTATCTTATCGCCTTTCGGGTTACCACTACCCTTCTCCACCCCTAAAGCACGCCGCAATAAATCAGAAGCGGGTGGCATCTTAGTAACAAAACTAAAGGAATGGTCAGTATATATAGTTATTTCTGCTGGAATAAGGAAACCTTCTTGAGAGGCAGTCCTCTCATTATACTCTTTGCAGAAAGCCATAATATTAACGCCATACTGCCCCAAAGCGGGCCCTACCGGCGGCGCCGGGGTAGCCTTACCTGCTGGCATCTGCAGCTTAATGACCGCCTGAACTTTCTTCGCCATGCTATATCCTTTCCACTGCCAAAAAATCCAATTCCACGGGTGTTTCCCGGCCAAAAAGCGACAACATAACTATCGCCCTCCCCTTATCCAAGCTAATTTCCTCCACCTTGCCTATAAAGTCCATAAAGGGACCACTGGTTACCCGAATGCTATCCCCTCTGTTAAAAGCCACCTTGGCCTCTGAGGGAGCTTCCTCCATTCGCTGCAAGATGGCCTTTACCTCATCCTCTGCTAAAGGCACCGGTTTAACACCAGTGCTAACAAAACCAGCGACACCAGGAGTGTTACGCACTATGTCCCAACTATATTCATCCAATTTCATGCTAACAATAATGTAACCAGGAAAGGCCCTTTTAGTTACAGTACGGCGCTTCCCACCTTTGATTTCAATTTCATTAGTCGTAGGTATCACCACACCAAATATCTTGTCACCAGCATCCATATATTTAATACGATGCTCCAAGTTTCTCTTGGCTCGCTCTTCCCGCCCAGAAGACACATATAATAAATACCACTGCCCTTCAGACATTATTTCTAACCACCTAAAAGCAAACCAACAAATAACTTAGTCAAGCCATAATCTAGAGCACCTAAGGTAAGTCCCACAACAACACAAACAATAAGAACCAAAATGCTTAATCGTAAAGTCTCGTGTCTTGTTGGCCAGCGTGCTTTCTTTAGTTCCCCTACCGCTCCTCTAAAAAAAACCAGCCTTGATTTCTTTTTAGCTGGCGTAGCTACAGACCTGACAGCTTTAGCCTTCCGAGCACGACTTGTCATAAACTACTTTGTTTCTCGATGGAGAGTATGAACACGACAACGGGGACAATACTTGTTTAACTCCAGCCGCCGTGGATCATTCTTTTTATTCTTGACAGTAGTATACGTTCTCTGCTGACATTGGCTGCACGCTAGATGAAGAATCGTGCGTAGCCCCCCCTTCTTCTTGGCCATGTTTATGCGCCCACTTTAGTAATAACACCAGCACCTACCGTTCTGCCTCCCTCTCTGATAGCAAAACGCAACCCTTCCTCCATAGCCACAGGGTAGATAGTCTTAATATTCATATGAGTTAAACTATCACCAGGCATAGCCATTTCAACACCCTCAGGCAAGCTTATGACGCCGGTGATATCTGCCGTTCTAATAAAAAACTGAGGCTTATAGCCGCTGAAAAATGGAGTATGCCGGCCACCCTCCTCTTTCTTTAATATGTATACCTCAGCCTCAGCTTCGCTGTGAGGCCTAACAGTGCTTGGCGCAGCCAGGACTTGACCTCTCTCTATCTCTTCCCTGTCTATGCCTCGCAGCAGCAATCCAACAGCATCACCGGGTTCCGCCTCATTCACTATCTTGTGGAACATCTCCACGCTGGTTACCACCGTTTTTCTGGTCTCCTTTAATCCCACTACTTCCACCTCCTGCCCCGGTCTGATAACACCGCGTTCTACTCTCCCAGTAGGCACAGTTCCTCTTCCTTTGATACTGAATACATCCTCTACGGGCATTAAGAAAGGCTTGTCCTTTTCTCTCTTCGGCAAGGGAATATACTCATCTATAGCATCCAGCAACTTCCATATCGGACCACACCATTGGCATTCCCTCTTGCCACAGCCGCATTCCAAAGACTTAAGAGCGCTCACCCGGACGATAGGAACTTCATCACCGGGAAAGCCATACTTTTTAAGTAAATCCCTGACCTCCATCTCTACTAAGTCTAGCAGCTCAGTATCTTCCATTAAGTCTACTTTATTGAGAGCCACCATTATGCGAGGAACTTCCACCTGCCGAGCCAGGAGTATATGCTCCCTGGTCTGGGGCATAGGGCCATCATCGGCAGCAACTACCAGAATAGCCCCATCCATCTGTGCCGCCCCAGTTATCATATTCTTGATATAGTCAGCGTGCCCCGGGCAGTCAACATGACAATAATGGCGTTTTTCAGTTTCATACTCAATATGTGAGATAGCGATTGTCAGCCCTCTAGCTTTCTCCTCAGGAGCATTATCTATAGAATCAAATGCGCGAAACTGGGCAAGCCCAGCTTTAGATAATACCTGGGTCATCGCCGCAGTTAGCGTGGTTTTTCCATGATCGACATGCCCTATAGTGCCCACATTGATATGCTGCTTAGTACGCTGATAAACTTTCTTTGCCATTTCATTAGCCTCCTTTATTGATAGCCCACAACCAGATTCGAACTGGTGACCCCGTTCTTACCAAGAACGTGCTCTACCAACTGAGCTATGTGGGCCTATTATACCACATAATGGAGGGGGTAGGATTCGAACCCACGAAGCCCAACGGGCGGCAGATTTACAGTCTGCTCCGATTAACCACTCCGGCACCCCTCCCACTACAAGTTTACCACAAAGCCTTTAAAAAAATCTAACGCTAGCCCGAGAGGGGATTCGAACCCACTAACCTACCGATTACAAATCGGTTGCGCTACCATTGCGCCACTCGGGCAGCTTTTTGGCTAGCTAGTATAAATTAAGAGCAAACGCAATGTCAAATATCTGTACGCCCTTGGGTGTGTTATTTAATTGGGGGAGAAACTCACCCCGGCTAAATTTTGTCTTTCCCAGAATTCCTCCCAGTCATTTTTGTTATAACACAAAATTCTCAGTTTGAGAAGATTATTTGCCCCTTCTTTTGTCCAACTCATACCCTGTTTCTTAAATCTTCGACCAATGACTACATCGATATTTTTCTCCATAGCACCAGAGCTAGAAACCAGCACCTTTTTTGCCTCCACCCTGTCCTTGAGAGACCTGGAGCCATACAAGCCATCGAAGTTATTCTCGATATAGCTAGCCAGATCGGCTATCTTCTTTCTCCTCTCGTTATCCTCACAAAGGAGGCGAGCTAATTTTATCGTATCCAGCATCTCCTTACCTTTGCCGCTGTAAAGATAATCCACCAGTTCGGATACCAGACGTGGTTGATCACTGAAAGTTTGATGTATCTTCACCAATATATGCCGCCAGTCTATCTGGTATGTAGCCATAAGGACCCTGGGCTATATGGCAGGTATCCATTGGTCTCCATCCCCGATAATGAGCATATTCTCAGCTTTAGATAAGGTTAATTTTTCCTCTCCCTTAAGGTAAAGCTTCTCTCCAAATTCCTGAGCCTCTTCTATGCCACCATAAAGAGCTTTGTCCTTAAGCCAGTAGCGCTTATATTTAGCAGTTTCACTCTCTAGCTCCTTTCCTGAATACATGATGCCCAGCTTCACTGCAATATTCCTCCCTTTACCTTCCTGAGAATGAATCATGGTAGCATCAACTTCAGTGACCACTATTTCCTTTGCTTCACCTTCACCCTCAACAGCCGCACCATACTCAAAGGTAACCTGCCACTTTTGGTCTTCCTCTTCTCTTAAGACCTTGCCCTTTCTTTGCACCCAGCGGTGGATAGGGTAATGGCTTATCTCCTCCCCAATCTCAGCGCTCAGGAGCAAGGCTGCTTCTCTATAGGCATATCCAGTCGCTAGCTCTACACCAGGTAGAGAGTGGAGCCCACTGGCTCGACATCAACATTGGCCCTCAGAAGAAAGCTGGCGCTGAAGTAATGACCTGGATAGTTAACACTGTTCAAGAAGTTACCGATGTCCCCCTAGCGCTTGTCCTGGAACAAATCTTACCAGCAGCAACTCGGTACAATGTGCCCTTCGACCACTTATTCCTCGACCCGCTAGTCCTGACTATAAACGGCAATCAGGCACAGGCAATGGAAACAATCGAGGCAACCCGTTATCTCAAACAAATATGTGAGCCATCTCCCATGACTACCTGCGGCCTTTCCAATATCTCTAGCGGAGCACCACAGGAAATACGACCCTTAATCAACCGAGTATTCCTGGCTATGATGATTGGCGCCGGGCTTGACTCTGCTATTATGAACTCCCGGGATAGGGAGTTAATGAAAACACTGCGTATCATTGACTCCAGTGATAAATCAACTCGCAAGGCAATGTTATACCTTGGTCTCTATAATGCTTATGCCGCAGGCGAGCAGTTCGATACCAGCACAATAAACAAGAATAACCCAGAATTACGAGATATAGGCAGAACTATCCAGGTTCTGCAAAACGAGCTGCTCTATGCTCACGGCTACCTCAGCACCTGAATGGCAACTCTCTTCTGTCATTGCGAGGCACACCTTGACATTCACTCGCATAGCTATTACCCTTCTACCACAACAAGAGGCTAGCATATGCACATTGTCAGAGGTATATTTTCAGGAATCTTTAGCTTTTTATTAACTATCACCTTGATTGCTCTGGGCATTATTATTACCTTTAATCTCACTATACTCAATCCTGATTTCGTCATCTCCGAACTCAATAAAATGGATATCTACTCAATTATCGCCAATCAGGTGAGAGACCAAATTCCTACAGAAGACCCTTATATTGCCCGAATTGCAGACGAAACCGTTACAGAGCTCAAGCCCTGGCTGAAGGAGCAGGTTAATAGCGTTATCTATGATGGCTATGCCTATCTCAAGGGAAATCAGGAGCTCAACATAGTCATCCCATTGGAGGAAGTAAGAACCTGCATCAAGGACAATGTGGAACAAGTTGTGCTTGAATCCCTCCCACCTGAGCTGGCAGGGGCTTCCCAGAGTCAGATACAGGCTTTTCTACCATTAATATATACTGAGATAGATAACCAGATTCCACCACAAATCGAAATTAACGAGGCACTCCTGGGACCAGAAGTAACAGCTCAGCTTAAGAAAACACAGCAAATTGTTGGCTATATAGAGATTGGCTATAAAGCATTGATTGGTCTGGCCGCCTTGCTGATGCTGCTTATAGCTTTGCTTCAATGGTGGCATATAAAGCCCATTGCCCGTTACATTGGCATACCCTTCACCATAGCTGGGGCTCTCAGCCTCATAGGCTCCATAGTCGACAGAAGCCTTATCTCAGGCTTTCTCCCTGGTATAATCCCGTCTGAAATACCGCCAGAGATAATGTCAATATTGCCTCCACTAATCACCGATATTACCAGCCCCTTACAAATATACAGCATCACGCTCCTGATTGTGGGAACAATACTAATAGTGCTTTCCATCAAGCTCAAATCGCCCGGTTACGAATCCTGACAAGACCTACCAGTGGCGGCTACGCAGGCTGCTTTCTAGCCGCTGTCCTCAATTATAATGCTTCCATAGATTGAACAAACCATCATAAGGTTAACTGCAAAGGGACCCGTCCGCTACAGAAGGCACTTATTTCCTACCCGAAAGCTTGTAATGCTTTTTGCAAACGGTGCCTCCTTTGTGTATAATTAAGGAGTAGTTTTAGTTTAGGCACCACATACTTTCTCCTATTACCTAAGGTTTACTCAAGTATTGGATGACCCAGACTCTAACGAGAATTTGAAAGAAAGGAGGTCATCCAATGAGTTTTCAGGACAAGTCAATCCAGTGTGCCGATTGTGGAGCTACCTTCACCTTCACTGCTGAGGAGCAAGAATTCTTCCAATCTAAAGGCTACACTAACGAGCCTAAGCGCTGTCCCTCATGCCGCGAAGCAAGGAAGGCAGAGCGTTACGGAAGTAGTAGTGGCTCTGGCTACAGGCCCCAGCGGCAAATGTTTCCCGCTAAATGTGCCGAGTGTGGCAAAGAGACCGAAGTACCGTTCGAGCCCCGCGAAGGCAAACCGGTGTATTGTAGCGATTGCTACCGCAAAATTAGACTGAGTAGATAGTATTGCAGTTTAATCTCAGGACATACATGGGCTGAAGATAATTGGCCCGTGTATGTCCTTGGAAGAAGACGGAAACAGATGGCAAGCAACTGATTAATAACAGACATAACCTAATAAAATAAAAGGAGGATTAATATGAAGATATATGTGGGCAACTTATCTTATGATGTCACTGAGGAGGAATTACGCCAAGAATTCCTAGCTTTTGGAGCGGTTGAATCTGTAAATATCATAACAGACAAGTATAGTGGACAGCCAAAAGGATTCGGGTTTGTTGAAATGCCATCAGTGTCTGAAGGTCAAGCTGCGATTACCGCTCTGAACGGGAAAACTTTAAAGGATCGGACGCTAAATGTTAATCCAGCTCGACCTCGCACTGATAACAGAGGCGGTGGGTCTGGTGGAAGTGGAAGAGGAAGGGAGAGAAGATATTAGATCACTCCCCCACCCATTAAAACTTTACAGCAACGGCTGGTGAGAACCCTCTTTACATCGCCCGCCGCCTGGTGCAGTTTGCCTCCGAAGACATAGGCATGGCTGACCCCCAAGCTCTGATAATAGCGGTAGCTGCCCAGCAGGCAGTGCACTTCGTGGGCTTGCCCGAAGGCAACCTGGCTTTATCCGAAGCTGTGGTCTATCTGGCAGCCGCTCTTAAAAGCAACTCGTTATACCAGGCCTACTCTAAAGTTCAAGAGGATATACAGCAGGGTCGAAATGAGCCGGTGCCGCTCCATTTGCGCAGCCCGGTGAGTGGCTTAATGCGCCAGATGGGATATGGTAAGAGCTATAAGTATGCCCACGGCTATCCTGGGCATTTCGTCAAGCAGCAAAACCTGCCGTCTTCCCTCCATAGGAAGCGCTATTACATTCCCGGTGACCAGGGTTATGAAAAGGAGATCGCTGACAGGCTCAAAAGATGGTGGGGGATTACTTAAACACACAAAGTTGCTGGACTCATTGCTTGGCCCTAGGGGCAACCAGCATATCCTTGCCTCGGCATTCTACTATGGTGAAAATGCCAGCGCTTTTCACAATTTCCTGTGCTTTTGACAGTTTCATGTGCCCAGGGTTCATGAAAAGAATGCCACCCCGCTTGAGTATTCGGTGAATCTCTCGAAACAGTGCACCATAATCCTTTATCTGATGAAATGTATCAACAAGCAAAACCAGGTCGATGCTCGAATTTTGAATCCCAGTATTATAGGAATCGACCAGGATTGTTTCGATGTTCATTAAGGATTCACGAGCTGCTTTCTCTTTTACAGTGCTGATAGCCAGTGGCTGAATATCCACAGCAAATATTTTGCCCTTTGGCCCAACTACTTTGGCTATCGGCAGCGTATAGCGCCCTGGTCCACATCCATAATCAACCACTGCCATTCCTTCCTTCAATGGAATATCCTTCAAACGCCGTTGCGGATTCCAGAGAAGGTCTATGAGCTTATAGCTCCATATATTGAGCCTATAAAAAACATCGGGCTCCGGTTTGAGTTTCCTCTCATTTGCCATTGTTTACCTTCTATCTCTTCTCCCCCGGTTCGCAGTCTTCCATAATAGCCAATACATAAATCCGGAGTTCACCTAATACATTGAGGCCTATCACATCTTGGCACCTGCTATGGTAGCCGTCAAGCCCACACATCTGCGATTATATTCCACACGGGCACATATTTTAGAGCTGGCGAGCGCAGTCGGATAAAAGCGACTTCACCTCTTCAGCACTAAGCTCGCGCACCTGCCTATCCCCGAGGTTACCCAGGCTGAGACCTCCTTCTCTAACCCGCTTCAGGGCAAGCACACGATGACCGAGCTTCTCAAACATACGACGCACCTGCCGTTTCCTGCCCTCGTGTATTGTTATACTGTAATTAAAAGGACGATGTGCTTTAACCTCCTTGATTACAGCAGGATGAGTCATGCCATCATCAAGCTGAAGCCCCTTCTCAATTTCCTCCTCCTCACCAAGCTGCAATTTGTCTCTGATGGATATCAGGTATTCCTTCTCATGCTCGAATTTGGGATGAGTAAGCTGATAAGTCATCTTCCCATCATTAGTCAGAAGCAGCAAACCTGTGCTATTCTTGTCCAACCGACCAACCGGATATAGCCTCAAATCACGATATCTCTCAGGCAGAATGTCTATAACTGTTTTGCGCCCTCTGTCATCTTTCGTTGTGGACAGAATCCCAATGGGTTTATTGAGCATCAGGTAGACTGTGGACTCAGGCGTCAGATTAACCCGCTTCCCATCCAATACAATAGTATCTCTTTTGACATTCACCGGACGCAAGAAATCTTCTACTACCTCACCGTTTACCTGCACTCTGCCCTGTTGTATGGCATCAGCTAATCGCCGCCGAGAACCCAACCCAGCCTCTAGCAATAACTTGAGCAATGGCTTCATTTCCATTTTATCCCCACTTCGACGACAGAGACCTGTCACTGATATAATCGGACATACTTAATTATATAACTATGTGATACAGTACACACAATGGAGAAAAGACCTCTCTTTGATATGCCTGAGGAAAAGGAATTGCCTCAAAGTATGCCTCTAGCGGCAAGGATGCGGCCGCGGACTTTTACTGAGTTTGTCGGGCAGGAGCACCTAGTTGCTGAGAATCGAGTGCTCCGAAAATGCATCGAGTCAGACCAACTACCCTCTATACTCTTGTGGGGGCCAGCAGGAAGTGGCAAAACATCTCTGGCTTATATTATCGCCAGTGTTACCAGTTCGCATTTCAGCCCTCTCAGTGCTGTGAGTGCAGGAGTGGCTGACTTACGACGTGTTATTGATGAAGCTAAGAAGAGGCTGAAATTATCAGGGCAGAGAACTATTCTCTTTATTGATGAAATCCACCGCTTTAATAAGGCGCAACAGGATGCTGTACTACCTTTCGTGGAAAACGGCACCATAACCCTTATTGGAGCAACAACAGAAAATCCTTCATTCGAAGTTATCTCGCCGCTTCTTTCTCGATGCCGCACTTTTCGATTGAACCTGTTGAGCAACGAGGAGACCAGACTCATCGTGGAGCGAGCTATCAAAGATGAGGAAAGAGGGCTGGGGGAGCTCAAAATCAGCATAAGTGAGGAAGCCTTGCAGCATTTGGTGACCATATCCGATGGTGACGCTCGCGTGGCATTAAATGCCGTGGAAATGGTGGCATTCGCCACTTTACCTGACATCGAGGGGCAGCGATCGATAAATCTGCCTGCTATTGAGGAGGCTCTGCAACACCGTGCCTTGTTGTATGATAAGAGCGGGGACCAGCACTACGACTTGATTTCGGCACTGCATAAATCTCTACGCGGCTCTGACCCAGATGCTGCTTTGTACTGGTTGGGACGTATGCTCGAAGCTGGTGAAGACCCTCTCTATATTGCTCGTCGCCTGGTGCGATTTGCCTCTGAAGATGTGGGCATGGCCGACCCCCAGGCCTTGATGATAGCGGTAGCTGCCCAGCAGGCAGTACACTTTGTAGGCTTACCTGAAGGCAACCTGGCTGCCCAATTTTTGGGTTCAGGACTTTGATTAACTCAGGGATCAATTCCTCCACATCAGCAACCACTCCAAAGTCAGCCACCTGGAAAATTCTGGCACTAGGATCCCTATTTATGGCCAGGATTATATCGGAGCCTTGCATACCAGTAATATGCTGCACAGCCCCTGAGATTCCAATAGCAACATATAGTTTGGGCTTGACTGTCTGACCGGTTTGACCGACTTGATGGCTGCGATCGATAAACCCCATATCAACCGCAAGTCGTGAAGCCCCCACCATTGCCTTCTTATTCAAAAATCTGCCCCAGCTTTCTGCTAAGGGGTAGATATACTGATCATAATGCTCTTTAGTTTGTAAACCCCTACCCCCGCTAACAATCACGTCAGCGACTCTCAACTCAGTGGTACCTGTGATACTCTCAGTAGAAATTATTCTCGCCCCAAAATCATTCTTAGTCACAGTTGGATTGTATTGAATAAGCTCACCGCGCCGCCTCCTGTCAGGTTCCAAAGCTTTCATTACTCCTGGTCTAACTGTTGACATCTGTATTTTTGAATTCTGAGTGATTATGCTCGCCATTATATTTCCGCCTAGTGCAGGCCTCGTCTGCATTAGGGTGGCTATGAGCTCCTGCTCACCTCGTTTGAAATCAACTATATCTAAGCCAGTACAATCTGCAGTCAACCCCGACTCACAATTGTAGGCTATCCTCGGCGCGAGTTCTCTACCCAAAGGAGTAGCAGCAAACAAGACTATTTGTGGCCTGTATCTCTCGACTACTTTAGAGACCACTTTGGTATAGGGAACAGGCAAAAAGTCTTCCAATAGATTATGCTGGGCAAGGTAAACCTTATCCGCCCCATAGGCTATCACCTCTTCAGCTAATTCATCCACTCTGTTTCCTACCAGAATAGCTCCCACCTTCTCGTTAAGTGAAG
>Ga0210003_1000069_pt1 | contig 87615 bp, 123 predicted proteins | sample LantaG_FD_182804 | JGI IMG/M metagenome (GOLD analysis project Ga0210003, IMG submission 182804) | Deep subsurface microbial communities from Baltic Sea to uncover new lineages of life (NeLLi) - Landsort_02402 metaG (SPAdes) (version 2) | ecosystem: Environmental > Aquatic > Marine > Oceanic >... | reverse complement strand
TAATCTTTAAAATCTAAAAGGTCATGTTTTTGTAGGTAGTATTCTCTATTTATTTTAAGAACTCTATCTAAGTGTCTTGAAATTGCTTCTATTTCATTATTGAAATGCTCAATAGTTTTCTTATTGAATATACCAACAGATTTAGTTTTCTTTTTGTTAAAAGAACCTAAAATAACCTTAAACATATATTCTATTTTGGAGTTTGATTTAATGAATTCTTTTGTTTTTTCATCTTTTATTAAATCGGTATTTATTCTGAATTTATCTTCTTCAAAGAAACTTGGTATTGTTATTTCCCATTCTTCAATATCCTTTTTAATATCTTTGATATACTCGTTAAATATTTTACAAATTAATTCAATGTATAATTCATCTTTTGTGATATTTTCTAATTTGATATCTTTATAATTTTTAAGTTGTAAAAATTCTAAAAAGTTTAATAAGATAATAGTATAATTTTCCAAATACTCTGTTTTATTGGTTAATTTCATCTTTTCGTATTGAGGATTAATTAATTCAAAAGAATACTCACTATTATTATCTATTTTAATAATTATCTTTTCTAAGTTAGAATTAAAATCATCCATTAAGAATGAATGTTTAATAGAAGGATTTAATAATTTGTAGAAAAAGTATGCAAAGTTTTCTTCACCAAATACAAAATTTAAATCATCTTCAGATGTATTTAAAAAAAGTGATATAATTTCAAGTTGTTTCTCACTTAGTTTACCTTTGAATATGACTGGTAATGGATCTACATCAAATAATTTTGCATATTCATTAATTTCTTCATAATTATATACATATCTATTACCTTTAACAATACAAGTTAAGATAAGATTATTCTTTGGTTTTTTCTTATATTCAATATGTGCAGGTTGATTATCAGGAAAATATTCAAAACAGAACCACCAAGTTGGTGCTAATAGATTTGTTACATAATTAGGTAACGTATGTAAATATATAAATGCCTCATTATAAAAGTTTTGTATTGCTAAATCAATAAAATTTAATTCTTCTGAGTTTATACTTTTTGGTTTGATGATAAATTTATTACCATCATATCTTACGAAGATTTGTGCGCCTTGAATATCTTCATAGATAAGAAGTTCTTTTTCTTTTAAGATTCCAATAAAATCTTCTGGGTTGTTGTTTAGTTTAATAATTTTTGTCATAATATTTTTGTTTTTATATTTGATGGTATATATTAAATTAAAAAGAACCTGTATTTCTAAAAACTTAGCATCTATTTTTTTATATTAAAAAAAGTATTACTTTTGTAAAAATTATAAACTTTTAAAAAAATTAAACTATGTGGACATTTATTATCATTACTACAATTTGTATTATTATTGGATTTAGGTTAGTTACTGAAGATTTTGATTGGTCTTTGGGAGAATTCGTTTTATTGTTTTTTGTTATTCTTTTTAGTGGAATGATTGGTGTTTTACTATCATTAGGTGTTGCCGCTCTTATACCTGGAACTTATGAAACAACATCCGAAACGTATAAACTTGAAGCATTACAAGATAATAATGGTGGAGCATCAGGTAGTTTCTTTCTTGGTTCAGGAACTATTGATTCTAAAATGAAATATGTATTCTATTATGAGTCTGATAAAAATAAATATAAGATGGGACAGGTTGATTATGAAGATGCTACGGTAACTTATGTTGATGAATATGTTGAACCAAATGTAATTAAATATGCTGACGAACTTACTGATGCCTTTATTAATAACTTTACGGTAAATTTTAGAAGTCCTTGGTATGATATTAATATTCCAAAGGGTTCTATTAAAAGTGGATATATGCTTGACGCACAATAAAAAAGAAAAATTATGGAAATTGTATTTTATGTAGTATTATCGTTAATTGTAGTCTATTATATGTTGAGATTGTTCAATATTAAATCTGCAAAAGTAGAGAAACGTGGATTTTTTACACCTTGGTTTAGCAAAGAAGATGGTGTACATTCTGAAAAGTTAGATAAGTTTTTAACTAAGAATTTCAAATATTTATGGTTGTTATCAATTGTAGGTATTGTATGTTATGTAATAATAATTAGCACAAACGGATTTTAAATATGAGAAAAATTTTAATTTTAGTATTATGTTTATTTACTTTAAACATTAACGCACAAGTTGATTTAATGTCAACTACCCCAACAAACTTTGTAAATGATTTTGAAGATATTTTTTCAACGACTGATGAACAAATGTTGAATAGTATGATTAAATCATATAAAGACAAAACAAGTGTTGAAATTTGTGTTGTAACTACCGATGAAATATTTGATAGTGAAGCAGAACTTAAAGATTTCTCTGATAGACTTGGTGAAAAATGGGGTGTAGGATCATCTGAATTAGATAATGGTATAATGGTGTTAATTTCATTGGCATCAAGAAAATGGTCAATTAGTGTTGGATATGGGTTAGAAGGATTATACACCGATATGATGTCTAAGCGATTGGCTGAACGACATTTAAAACCTAATTTTAGAAATGAAAATTATGCTGAAGGTGTAAAACAATTTCTAATTGCTACAATGGACGAAATCGGTTATGAAGGTTACGAACAACTTATTGAAAAAGAAAGAATTAGAAAAGAGGAAGCTGAAAAACAGATGAAAGAATTTGGTGTTGCTTTTTTATTTGTTGTTATGGGAGTTCTATTTATCGCTTTGATAGTATATTTAATTAGAATGGCTATAAAGAAGGCAAAAGCCAGACAAGAGTTGAGTAATGAAATTGATTTTATTCATGAAGATATATTGTTAAGGGAAGCAAAATTGGTTGAAATACTAAATAAAGTACCTGCTGAAATTCAAAAAGTTTATGATGATAATATTACTAATAATAAAATAAAGGTTGATCAAAACACTTTAAATAGATTATTACTTGTACAATCAACTATCAAAGATTTCCAAAATGTAATATACAATACTAATAGTGTAATTAGTGCAATTCTTTCTGAAGAAAGAGAAGTTAAAAAATATTTAGAAGGCAATTATGAATATTGTCAAGAATATTTGTTGGAAGATTTAAAATCTTTTGTACCTGATACAAGAACTGAAATTTTTACTACAACTGATTTTTCTGTTGATAGATTAAATAAGTTGAGGAATTTGAATAATTCGTTAAGTGGGAAATTGAAAAGGTTTTTAAATAAAACATATACGATTAGTGCTATTGTTTCTGCGCATAGAGAACTTGATGATAAAGTTAAAGAACTTGAAGGTTCATATGCACAATATAAAGAAGGTAAGAAGATTCTTATGGATTTGCCAATTGGTAAAAGATTTTCAGATTTAGCTAAAATTGATATTGAACAATATATTTCTAATGTCAAGGGAGAAACTAATAATAGTATTTTGAAATTGAAAGGTGATGATTATGAAGGTGCAAGTTATCATCACGGTATTTCTGTTACAACATTGTCTGTATTGGCGAGCACTTTTGGTGCTGTTACAAGTCTAATTTCTTCATATAAAAGAAGTGACAAGTATGTAAAAGAACATAAAAATGATTTTAATGATAAAATTACGAATGTTGAAAATAAGATTAGTAAATCGGGCGTTAAACATTCAAGGAAAGATACTCTTGAGCAAATAAGAGCAAAGATTAAAAAGTTCAATAATAATGTCGAATTTGATATTATCCTTTCTGCAATATTATTGAAGGAAATTTTAGATGGACTTGATAAACTTTATGATGATATTAAAGATGATATTAAGAGAAAAAAAGATTCTGATGCGAGAGTCGCTGCCGCTACCGCTGCCGCTGCCGCTGCCGCTTCAAGACGAAGAAGTTCAAGTAGTGGAAGTGGATTCGGTGGTTATGGTGGAGGCTCTTTTGGAGGTGGAGGCTCAACAGGAAGTTGGTAAAATAAAAAAAGTGAAGTAATTACTTCACTTTTTTTATTTGATCTAATTTATCTTGTCTTATTTTACGGATTCTTTCTTTAACTCTTGGGTCATCCCAAAACGAATAAGATTTATAATCCCCTTCTATATAATAATCAACTGAACCATCACCATATACACAGGCTGGACCATCAAGATTGTGTTCTTCACCATCTTCCATCCATACTTCAACTTCATCATTAGAATTCATTAATTTATCTTTATTAAATTTGATATATTCTATTGCATCATAATTATCTATGATATATTGCATAAAATAATATACTGGTTTACCTTCTTTTTCGTCAGTTACTTGGTATCTTTGATCTTCATTCTTTTTCATTATCTATTTGCTTTAATTTTTGTTTTCTAATATACTTTCCAAAATCTCTTTTCCACTCTTCATATTGTCCAGATATATAAAGTTGATAATTATTTTCATCACTAAATATCATACCTTCTTTAATATTATTAGGCTTAATAAACCATTTTCCATCATTTGCAATAAAAGTCACATTATCTATTGCAGTAAGTGGAAAACTATATTTTATTAAAGTGTCATGAGTTTTCCATTTTTCTTTTAAGTAAGAATATAATGCTTGTACACTAATACCATTCTCACCTACATAACCACCTTGTTTAACTTCAATTGTGTAATTATTAATGTTGATAATTACATTATCATCATCTATATAATCATCATACTTTATTACCATTTATTTGTTTTAATTTCTTTTTCCTTAAATTCCTTAAATTTGTACAATAAGTGATTGATATTTTTTTTGTATGATCAAAATCACTCATTATATATAGGTTTCCTGTACTAAAGTTATATTGAAATTTTAATAATACTTTATTTTGATAAATTTTAATAACATGTTCCATTTCATTAATATCTAGTAATATATGATTACTGTTTAATTTCATATCTTTAGTCAGAAACGATATCGGATATGTATTGTTGGATTTCATACTATTTGATTTAATTTACTTATCCCCATATATATTCATACTATTTAAATTGCTAATTCTAAAGGAGAATTTATTTTTTTACCTACATTATCAATAACTTTAAAATCATCTATTGTGTAGTCATAGAAATTTTTATTTTCTAACAATGTTATATTTGGTTGTATATTTATAGGTTCTCTACTTAATAATTCTCCAACAGCATCAAAATGTCTATCATAAATGTGTAAATTTTGTGTTAAGTGAGAGAATTTCCCAACTTTATAACCAAGATGTCCAGCAAACATCATTTGTAATGCAACATATTGAATTTTATTTATATATCCAGCCATAATATAATCGTTGCTACGTTGAATTAGCGTTAAGTCAAGGTGTAACTCATCTTTTACTTTTCTAACCGACCAGAGCGTCTCATAGGCACAGGGGAACAACCCTGGCGTTTCATTTAAGTCTGACTCTTGATACATATTCATAATATGTCGTCTTGAGAATGGATTATGTTTTAAAGAGTGTAATACATTTTCAACAATATCCCATTTTTTTAATGTGGCACCATATCTTTGTCCTATTGTACCATTTCCGATATCCCATTCGTCCCACCATTTTATATCCATTTTATGAGCACCAATAATAGAATTGTCTTGTTTTTGATATATCCATAATATTTCTTTTATACCTGTTTTGATTGCAGTATTTCTCAATGTCGTTATTGGAAATTCACCTTTTGAAATATCATAAGTTTCAAATACTTGTGTTATAAATTTAGTGTATGCTGGTGTACCATCTTTGTATTTTGGTCTTGGATTTTCATCTAAGAAACCATTATTTGATATTTCATTTAAATTTTGAATATAATATTCATCAGCTTTTATCATTTATTTTATCTAATTTTTTCTTTCTTAATGTTTTCTGAGTAACATATACACAAATGCAAAAGCTGGATGTATATGTGATGATGTGACATATGGATAATCCCCGTGATCTATATCTAACCACCAACCCTGAGATCCTTCCATTAATAACTTACCGTGTCCTGAAGTTATTGTTGGTCGTATTTTCATAATATCTTTAACAATCTTCTTGGGTAAAATAAATCTTGACAATTCTTCAACATCTTGTGCTCTAATACCAGTTCTTTTATATTTATCAGAATAACAAGGACCATTGCCTTTATTTGTTGTTCCGATCTTATTCTCATTATAATCATCCGATATATGATTTGCAGTTATAATATGAGTATATGGATGAATAAAAGTTCTACCTTCTAATTTAAATCTTCCATTAAATCTATCAAACTCTGATAAAAATTCTTTTGTATTCAAAACACAACCAGGACCAATAACAATCTTACAATCTTTATTATAAATACCTGAAGTTAAATAATGTGCAGTATATTTTTTATCACCTATCCATACAGCGTGTCCAGCATTTCCTGAACCATTAAATTTCATAATCGCAGAATAATTATACTTGTCGTCTAATACCTTTGAAATTTTTCCTTTACCACAGTCACCCCGTTGCAAATCTATCAATACATCAATTCTCATCATTTTCTTTTATTTTTTTAGCAATTTCTTCTAATTTTTTTCTCCTTTGAATTTTCAATCCCCACACGTCAATCAAATTTCTATCTTTTTTTATACCTAATCCATCATAAAGTTCTACAATATTTCCATATTCATTAGATATATTGTAAGCACCCCTATCTCTTATATAACTATTAGAAATTCTTTCTAACACTTTATCCTCATTTGCAATTGATGAAAAAGACACAACACCTAAATAACAATCACCTTCTCTATCAACATAAGTCACCATTTCAGTATTGAATTGTGATGATGTTAAAAGTAATTCACTATCACCAACATAAACTAAAAAAATATGTAAATCTTTAATATACTCAAAATCATCAACTAATATGATGTCAATATTTCTACCTCGAATAGTATTTTTAAATGTATTTATACTTTCAAAAAATATTCTATTCTTAGATATTTCTGATAAGAATCTTTTATTTATCTGTAAGTTTAATTTCTGGTGTAATCTTTCTTGTAATCTTTTGGATTGTTCTTTTTTAATAGTTATTACAAGAATATTTTTATCATAATTTTTAGAAACATAATCAATTAAACTATCAATTATCAATTGACTTTTACCTGATTGTCGGAACCATATTAGGATAGATTTTTTATGTTTTTTTACTTGTTCAAGATAATACTTTTGATAACCATAATCCATAAAACAAAAAGAGATTTTATACCTATTAGTTATAAAATCTCTTTTTGTTTCAGTAGAATAACCTTATTTTTTCAATCTCTTTCGAATATTACTAATATTTTTCTTTTCTATTTTTGGCTTATCATAATTATTGCAGATTGGTCCTAATCCTATAGCAACTGACTCAGGTGTTGTAAGTTTTTTACCACATTTTCCACAAATTCCTTCGTGATAAAAATTAATCTCGTCATGCATTTCACCTTTCCTAAGATAAGATGCAAAAAAACTTAACGCCTTAAATGAAATAGAATCTGCACTTATTTTAGATTTTGGAGTAGTATTAACATAAAATTTTGAATTAATTGTACCCAAATATGTATAGTCAGATTCATTACTTGGTCCTCTCAAAATGCTCACAAAGTAAAATGTTTTATCAACTTCCCCAGCATCATTTTTAAATTCTTTCTTATTAACTTTATATGTGAACCATTTACCTGTTCGGGTACTTTCGAGAGTGAATGTTGCATTTCCAGCCAAGATAAATTTTTTGATATCATTCACATCTAACATTTGATGTTTATCATCAGTTTGAAATCTTTCAAATTTTGTTATCATAACTCTCTATTTTAAATTTATAATGCAAAGATACAAAATTATTTAATACAAAAAAAGAAAATTAAAGCAATTCTGAAATTTTAGTTGTAATTCTCATTATTTCTTCCCTTTGATTTTCATCTATCTCATAATCATCTTTATATGAAAATGCTATATATCCCAAGGGGGAATTTATATCTTTTTTAATATTTCTAAAATATATCTTTTGAATTTCACGATATTTCAACATTTGGTATGCTTTCATATCAATATCCTTAATTGACTCAATTTTGAAATCGTACAAATCTTCACCATTTGATTTTAATATTTCTAAATTTAGCATATTTGATGTTGCTGGTAATTTATCCATAAAACTTTCATGAAATATCTCACCTTTTTTATTAATAGAAAATATAAAATGTAATGTAATATAAGATTTGGTATAATCATATCTAAAAAGGCTTATAGATGATGATTCAGATATTTTCAAAATAGTTTGAACTTCAGAATACAATTCAACCATCTTTTTCAAATCATTTGAATGTTGTTTTCTATAAACACTATTTAATATATCTAAATTTTTATTTAAAATCTCAATAGACTGTTCACAAATATCACATTTCAAAAATTTAACAATAATATAAATTATTGCTATAAAATTAATAAATATTATAAAATTTTGTAATATGTGAGTCCATTCCATTACTTTATATTAATAAGTGTTGATATTTTTATTGAAATATTTTCAAATTCATTAAATTCCCGATTAGTTAATTCTCTTTCTTTATTATAAAACTCTAACGAAATAAATCCAAGTGGGGAACCATCATAATCAACCAATAACATAGAATAATATGTTTTAATACTTTGTGCTTCTAAATAAGATTTTAAAAAAGTATCATCTAAATTACTAACAGATGAAACTTTAGTAGGCAACCTTGATGCTAATAATTTACTCCAAAGTGGATTTATACTTATCGGTAAATTTTGCATTTCTTTAATTATAGGTTTAATCTCTAATTCTACTGCCTCATAAGTATTACTAGCCTTCTTAAATTCTATACCTTGCAAATTATGTCCACCATTATGGAATTCGTAAATAGATACTCTATCAGCATTAAAACTTCTAAGTATATGATATAATAATATTTGAATTTTATTTGCGTTTTCTGCATAATCTTTAAATTTACTCTGCAAGTCTCCACTATCACCAACACCCATTTTACCCATCAATTTATCAATTCTCTCATATAGAGAATCAATTTTCTCCTCTTGTTCCCTATTTCGCTTTATTATATTCCTCATCATATAATACCCTATTATAATCAGTAGCATAAATGAACCTAGTGCTAAACCATATTCTTGAAATATTGAAACAAAACTTAACATTATAAAAGCTAAATCCATAATTTATTTTCATTTTATTTTTATAAAACTATATATTAAAAAAAAATATGAATTTTATGGAATATGTGAAACTTGTTTGTTGCTAGTGTCAGCAGAATAGATATACGTATGATTATAAATCGGATTCAAACCAAAGGCTTTTGCTGAAATATAAATATCCTCAAGGCACTCATTATCAGCACCACCAACTATAATTACTGATTTATTTTTCAACTTCTTAAATGTTTTATATAACTCTGAATTAACATAAAACCAATTGTGATTATTGTCAATATATACCAAATATTCATCTTTATCCTTCAATCTAAATTTATCACCTTCTTTGATATTTTTCTTCTTTAATTCTTTAATCATCTTGTTTGCGGAAGTTTCATCAAAAATCTGATTAAACCATTCTTCAATACCACCCTTTAAATCTTGATAATACTTTTTAACACCAAATTGCTTTTCTAATTTAGCAACTTGATTAGGAAATTTATATGTAGAAGATTTAGTTTTATTTGAATCCCAAATTTGGTACACTTGTTTAAATTCTTTACAATACTCATTCAATTTTGTAACAAAATTCTTAGGTATAAATTTCTCAAATTCAGATTGAACATCGACCACAAATAATATACCATCATTTTCTTCTAATGATTTATTTTCTTTAAAGTATTTTAAATATTTCATAAGTTATATTTATTTGATTGTATCAACATATCAATTTCATCTTCTGTAAATACTCGTTTATATATTTCTGGATTATCTTTTAAAAAATCATCTATTGGTTTAAGTCTATCAATCGCTTCAACATTATTCCTAACCTTATGTTCAGGGTCATACAATTCTATTAACTTTTTACTAACCCCATATGAATTATCATTTTCAACAATATCCAAATATTTATTAATCTCATATCGTTCTTTTTCAACTAACTCAATATAATATCTTTCAAGAATTATAAAATTGTGCAATATGATAGCATATGATAACATAATTTTATTTATCTCATATGTTTTTTCTAATGTGTTAATATAACTTTTTAAAATTTTTAAATTTTTAAAATACGAATCAAATTCATCAATTTTCTCTACTCTGCTTCGTCTAAGTAATTCTTCTTTAGAATATGGTTTTTGTGATTTATCACCCCACATTACATCTTCAAATCTTTTTATTTTGTTCATTAGATGTTATATTTTTTTGCCACCATACCCAATTCAACTTCCTCAATATTTTTAAGTCGTTTATTAAGTAAATCTAATAATTTAATATCTTTCTTTCTTTTAGCTAACGCCATTATTTTCTTTGCTTGTCCATCTCCTAAAGTTTTATTCCTTGATATATATCTTTTTATATCTTTTTTATCTGGATGTAAAAAACGAGCATCATATCCATGTTCAGGATAATTATCTTCAATATATTGTTTAATTTGTTTATCAAACTCATGAAGTTTGAGTGATTCGCCATATGTTATATCTTCATATCTACCTTCAAATGTTTTTAAATATTTCATTATCTATCCATAAAGAACCAAGATACTTGTGATTCTCCTTTTATTTTTTCCTGAACTTCTAGAATCATCTCTTTACCTTCTGTCATGATGTCTGCCGCATTATATTGAAAATTACCAGGCATATTAAAATTAAATCTACCTAATGCCTCACCCATTCTTTTCTTTGAAATTCCAATCACATAATTTTTAAAGTAAACATGATCAAATAACTCTTCTTCTTCAATTCTTACATAAACTTCTAGCATCAAACTTGTAGATACATCTGTCATAAATGATAATCTCTTATTTATATGATTAAATTGAAACCTCATTGTATTAGTAGTCATCTTATTTATCTGATCTGAAAATGCACTAATAATTGAACGATAAACACCCAATTCACCTGCGGTTGTAACAAATGACGTTAAAAATGGTTGATTCGTAACGCCAAGATTTATAGATAAATGTGGGGCTTGAATACCTAATCTAAATAATGAAGGATCATCCACTTTTATTATTCTTGTAATATTTTCTACTTCTTCAGGTAAAATCAAAAATTTGTTTCTATTATATTGTTCAGTTGTTAAGAAATTCATATCTAAATAATAAAATGCCTTAATTTGAGAATATTGATAATTTTTATAAAACCATTCTAATGCATTTTCTTTCACTAACCTTTTTATCTCTAAATCGGGTAATATTTTTGGAAAAAGTCCAGTCATTGTTAAGTCTGCTTGTACAATATCAATTAATTGATCTATGGTGATTGCCATATTATTTTTTTATTTCTTTTATATATTAAAAAATAATAGGGAATAAATGTAATATTATTTCTTTGGAATGAATTGGGCTTTATTTTTCGATGTCACCTGAGTAATATTTTCTTCTCTTTTCGTTTGAAAAGTGGATAAATTTTCTTGCACATTTTTTTTAATAGGGTCTTTTTCAAGTTCTGGCTCTAGCTTTTTATCTTCCTTTATCACCTTAACATATCTAATTTCTTTATCTTCTTTTTTAGGTTCTTCTTCTTTCTCTACCATCTTTTTATAACTCTTAGTATTCTCAAATGGATCAAACCCGCTATGTAAAAGTAATAAATTAAGTATCACAATTAGCATAACTGCTAAAGGATCAGCCACGAAAATAATTATTAAAGTTAACCAATTTATAACTTTATTCATAGGAAGACCACTAATATCTGATAAATATGTCAATGGACCTAACTCACTTGATGATTGATTTTCACTTTCCATCTCATATATCTTTCTTTCGTAAAAAGATAAAGAATCAGTTACATTTTCTAATTTCATTGAAATTTTATCTCTACGCTCAATAGCATCAGTTAATTGTGCTTGTAATGCGTTTCTTGTGCTAGATGATGTTGTTGTAATTAACCTACCCGTTGTATCTGTATATTGGATAACATTATTTGATAGTCCCTTTCTTAGATCTGAAATACTTCTATCAATTTCTTCTTTCTCTGTAACATAATAAGTTCTATTTTCTTCAAATCTATTTTTCTTCAGTTCAAAAACACCAACCTCACTCCTATTTATTTCCTCCGATGATGATGTTTTTTGAAAAGCTGCTGTCAAATATCCATAAATACCCAATGAAGTTATTCCCATTAAAACAACAGTCGCTAATATTAAATAGCCTCTTTGAAATATTTTTGTAATTGACCAAAATCTATAAACAAAACTAACCACAACAAGTTTTGCAATCTCTAACATACTAAAAAATATGAAAGTTGACCAACCAGCCGCAAACATTTTAGTTAAACCATAAACTGAGAACCAGGCACCTACACCTGCTAAACCAAAAGCGATCAACGCTACAATTATTATAAAAAATATATTTTTCTTTTTCATTTATTCATGTGTTAAATTTTCTCCCCACACGAACCTTGATTTATAAACTTTATTAAGATTATTAAACGTAATATATTTATCATCAATTTTTATGTCAAAACTTAATAAGTTTGAATTCGAATTTAGCAATTGTTGTATTTGTGCTATTTTTATATTTGTTTTATTCTGAAAATCATCTATTTTAAATTTAAGAACATCTTTCTTCACATCATCTTTATACATTCTCAAGAACATCATAATATCATTCACTAGTCCACCAAATTTGTTTGAACCTTTTCTAAATTCGCCTTCAAATTCATCAAATCTCTTAACAGCACGTACTTCTCCTGCACCTTGTACTGCTTTGGGGATATGACTCAATGAGCCTGCTGGTGATGGTACTAAAAAACCATAACCATTTGTATAATCTTCAAATTTCTTTATCATTTAAAAATTTTAAATTTTACTTATATATTAAAATAAGGAAGTATAGTTTTTGAAAGATTACCATTTCTTACCTTTTGTCTTAGGAACCTCAGGTAACCCAGATTTTTTCTTATTCGCAGTTGATATTGAAGTATTAAAATAATTACTTTGATCTGTCACTATTCTCACAGAATCATCTATAATTGCATTTGGTCCTAATTTACATAATCTTAAAACTGAATCACCAGTAATATGACCATCTATTTGGCATTGATATAAATATGAATCATTAACCTCAGTATTAATATCAATTTTAGCACCTTCTATTTTACTATTTAATATATTTGAATCTATTATTGAACCACCTTTAATATTACCATTAACAACTTCAGATGATATAATATTACAACTATTATATCTACCAGAATTAGCTGTACATTCAATAATATCAAGTCTATTTACATCAAATATAGTTCTAAAATCGGCTTCTACTAATTCTAATCTATTTTGCTGAGTATCAAAATTTAATATACAATTTGAAAGATTATATGTATTTTGTATTAAATCATACACCTCATCATAAAAATTTTCATAATATGCTTTCAAAATTGCATACTCATTCAATCTATCTACTTGAATATCAATTGTTGGAAAATTAGAAATAAAATCTTCATAATTAGTAAATGTTTTAAACATATTAATATTTTCAAATAGATATTCTCTCAATTCTTCCATATCATACTCATCTAATGGTTCATCCACACAATTCCAAGTCAAGGCTATAAAATAGTCCATCAATGTTAATATTTCAGAAGTTTTAAATTGATAATCTTTACCACCAATATATCTATACTCTAATCTACCCTTTTCAACAGTTTGAATATTGATACCATAATATTTTGTATCAGGTAATTCTAGATTATTAATAACGATATTAACAGCATCATTTGAATAGTCAAATCCTTTAAATGGTATTATTGCCTTTACAGTTTTAGCGTAAATATTATCTTGTCTTGTAGGGAAAAATCTATATACATAATCTTCATCTACATTAAGTATTAATTTTAATCTATTTAAATTTCCAAGAGTCTTTTCAGATTTTTTACCATCAAATGAAACATTTATATGTATTGAACATCTCTCATCAGTTTTAGCAACATCTTGTAAAATTCTTAAAATTTTTAATAATACTATCTTAGAATTTACATAAGGTATTGGTCCAGTAATTAATTCGACCATATCATAGCCACCTGAAAGGTCAGGCTCTATTTTAAAATTATCTTCATCTGGTTTAAATTTTGAGTGATATTGTCTAAATCCATGTATCTTAACTGGATTAAGTTCATTACCAAGGTATTCCATCAATTTGTAATAAGATTTGTTTGTATAAAATTCAAACTCAAATCCTACAATACTATTCTTTAATTTATTAAAATCATTTAAATATTCATTTGAAAATTTCTTCATAGTCTATATATATTATTCTGGGAACACAAAGAATAAAACTTTTACGTCACCTTCTCTAAAATCATCAGATATCAAAATACCATCCAATTTTTTCCATTCGATTGGACTTATATTTGTCCATTTTGCAATGTAACTAACTTCTTTAGAAAACCCAATTGGGGCACCACCACACATAGAACCAATAACATACCCTTCATTTTTTAGCCATTCTCTTGCTTCAGTTATAGCACCAAATGTACCAGAAGGCTTAAAATAAACTGCATATTGTACTCGTCTACCTGTATTTTCATCTCTACTACCAAATAATTCTTTTAACTGTTCTGGGTCTGATCCATAATTTTCAAAGGTTTTTAAATATTCCATTCAACTAAAATTCTTTTTCTTTATATATTAAAATTGAAAAAGAAAAAATGAAAATGAAATATATTTGTCATACTGGTGGCGCAATCGGCTCAGATATGAAATTTGAAAAAATATCAATAAAATATGGTATTAAAGTTAATGCATACTCATTTGAAGAACACAACTCACACTCAAAAAATAAAGTAATTCTAACCAATGATGAAATAGCAATCGGTTGGGAGAAAGCACAAAAAGCAGCAAAATCTTTAAGAAGAAATACACACAATTTATCTCCATATGTTAAAAAATTATTAGCAAGAGACTGGTATCAAGTTAAAAACTCCAGTGCAATATTTGCAGTTGGATACATTTTAAATCCAGGAGAACAGGGAGAAAGAATTCCTAATAAAACAAATAAACAAATTGTTGACGGTGGTACAGGATACGCAGTGGAGATGTCTATTCAATATAAAAAACCAGTCTTTGTTTTTAATCAAAAAGATAATAAATGGTATAAATGGACTTTCAATCAATTCAGAGAAATTGATTATATTCCAAAACTAACAGAAAATTTTGCAGGGGTTGGTACGAGAGAACTAACATTTGAGGGTGAATCAGCTATTGAGGAATTATATACTTCTAATTTCAGGTAAATCTCGAAGTTTAGGTAAATCCCTCAAAACTGGCATATTTTTAATAATTTTCTTAGGTTTAACACTTTCTTCATATATCTCAATATCACTTTCCAATTCTTCAATTTCGTGACATTTAGCATAATCTTGAATCCAAATACCTGATTGCCAAGTATCATTTGCTAAACCACCTGTACCATTAATACCTGCTGGATATCCCATTGTGCCTGATGAACCTGGGGTTCCTGACATACCCATTATACCTGATGAACCTGGTGTTCCTGACATACCTGAAGTTCCATCTGTGCCTGAACTACCTGATGTACCTGTAGGACCAAAAATATGATCTAACTTTTCTTTTCGTTGTTCTCTTATTATTTGACCTTTTGTTTTGCCATAATAGCCTAAATTTTCTGCAATATATTCTGAATACATAATATTTTTTTCTAAATTTTCTGCAATATATTCTGAATACATAATATTTTTTTCTAAATTTTCTGCAATATATTCTGAATATTTAATTGTATTCTCAATATTTTCTGCTAAGTAATCAGCATATTCCATTGAATTGCCAAAATTTGATAATCTTTTAAGATATTTATTGTTCATTTTATTTAAATTCTTTTTTCAATCTGATCAATTTTCATTTTTCTTTCCAACTTAAGTTGTTCTGATTGCTTTACAGTATTTTGTTGAAGATCAATATCTATTGTAAAAATTTTAATGTGATGTGATGTATAGTGATATCTAATTTTTCCTACTATAGGTATACCATCATTTAACATTTCTTTTAAGTTTTTACCATGTTGAGTATTTATTGTTCTAATATTAACTTTAACTTCCAAAGTTAAAGTATTCTCAACTATTACGATATCTTCTAATATATGTGAAACTCTCGCAAATGAGGTATCAAGATTTTCAACATTTTCCGAAAATTCACCATATATAACACCTAGTGAATCTTTGCGATTCTGCAATTCTAAAAATGCAGATTCAAATAATTTTTCAACAATAAAAGTACAAGTGAAATAATATTCATTTCCTTTCTTTTTTATATTTGTTATATTATTACTCCAATAACTTTTTTTAATCATAATTTAAATTTGAAATATTGAATTTAATACTGACAATCTCTTATTAATTGTTGGCAAACCAATTGGATTTAAGAATCGATTTACAATCTTTAAAAATGTCTTATCAAATTGAGTGTCATAATCTACTTGCACACCTTCTTTTTCTGTAAGTTCGGTTGGATGAAAACTTCTCATATATGCAAATACATCATTCTTAGGATGTTGACAATAATAGTATTTAATTCTACCACCTTTTATCATATCATATTTCACTTTATATTCTGAATTTTTATTCAATAAATAATTATGAAACGCTGCGGCTTTAACTCCAAAATGTGCACCTTTAACTGTAACTGAATCAGTCACATCATCTAACACTTTTGATTCATAATTAGAACAAGATGTTGTCATTGATATATCTTCAATATTAGCCATCATAAATTGTCTTTTCATATCTTTAACCAACTGAAGTATTTTTCTAATATTTAAATTGTGTGGATTACCAAAAATATATCTAAGGAAATCATAAATATTTTCCCTAACAAATGGTGGTGTGGAAGATTTAACAATCTCAACACCTTTTGGATAAAAATAAGATAAATTTTCATAGAAAATACCATCTTCCCAAGCCACATTATTGATATAATTTTTCTTTTCGATATGGAGTGCTGAACGATTAATTGTTTCTAACTCAAAATCATGAATATTTTTTACTCCAAATCTTTCTGCATATTCATCTAAATATTTTTTAAAAGTATTTTTAACTATCACTCTATCAAGATGTAATATAAAATCCAACTCATCACCTTTAAATTCACAAGATTTAATGATAGGTGCAAATGACACATATAATGAATCAGTATCACCATAAATAATAATGTGTTCTTCTCTAGGTATGGGTCGAATATTATCAAATTTGAATAATTCTCTATAATATTCTATTTCGTATCCATTTATCTCAAGTTTTTCAATTTTCTTCAAATCAAACATGTTGAGTTTATTTCTTAATTCTTCAAAACTTGAATGTGGATAATGTAAATTGTTTCCTTCTCTATCTAATAAGAAAAATTTCCCATCTTTTGAACCAATATATTCAACACCCAATTTCCTGTGTGATTCTACATCTAAATGCCATTCTTCATAAAAATATTGTTCTATTTTATCAAGCATATAATTAATAACATCACGACCCATAGCCGTAATTGCATTAGCAATATGTGAATTGGAAAGTACAAACTTAGGATGTGCAAAGGCACCATATGTACCATTAATAACAAGTTTCAACGCAAGTTGCATCGCTTTTGCAATATCGTATTCCTCTTGTGTTTTATTTATCTTCTTCTTTAACTCTGCTACTCTTTTTCTTTTCTCTTCTGCTGTCAATCATTTTGTATTATTTTTTCACTCTTTTTATATGTTTCTATTTAGATTTAGTTTAAATAATCTAAATGGATTTTTAAATTTAATATATAACAATATGGATAATAATAGCAATATACTAAAACAAGCTAAACAAGATGTTTTTAATGCTTTAGATGGGATAATTAAATCCTATCATATGAGAGGAATCTCATATTCTTCATTGAAAAAATATTATAAGAAAACTACAAACTTTGATGATATTCTTGAAGATATAAGAAATAAATCTATAAATCTTTTTGATGATGAAGCACAATATAAAAAATTCACCAAAGAAGTTCTTATGGATATGCTTGATGATAAAATTGCTCACGAAAAAGATCAAAAGAAATTAAAAAAATTCGAAAATTTTAAATAAAAATATATAAGTTATGGATATAATAAAATACACAGAGTTTGATCAAATAAATGAATTTCAAATACCTAATGTTAAATTAGAAGAATTTCTATATAATATCAAATTTGCAGGCAACTCACATAAAAAAGCACTATTATCACACTTTAACACCTTTGAACAATATGTTGATTTAATTGATAAGAAAAAACATCTATTTAAAGTAAATGATTTGTCAGGTGATATTTTAAACTCAGAACGAGTAGTGTTTAAGTCAATGGTATTTGATAAAGATGATGTTGAAAATATAAGAGAAAATGTCGTAACTTACGCACTTAGTGATTTTTATACTGATATTCCTGATATGTTAGATATTTTTGGAATACAAATAAAACCTATTACATTTATTGATAAAGATGCTGTTAAAACAACATTTCAACAAATAATCACTTTTGACCAAGCATTAACAATAATCGCAGCATTATCTAATTTTCATTATGATGGTGAATTAAATGGTTTCTATATTTGGAGTGACAAAAAAGTAAAACCAGAAATAAAATAATTAAACAAATGCTAGATAGAGAATCACAAATAAAAGAATTGTACGACTTAAAACATATTAATGATAATGAAACTCATACAGGGTTTGATTATGAAGAAAATCTTATGTCAAAATCATTATCAAATATAATGTTTCAAAATCCAATGACAAGGGGGTTTATCAATAGAATAAAACCAATGTATTTAAATATGATTGAATCAAACTTAATAATTAGAAATTTCTTCAATTATACAGTTTCAAAATATTACAATAGACATAGTAATTAATTTTTAAAATTAATATATAATAAAAAACAAGAGTAAAGGATGATACATAAAAAATATAAAGATTTCTTAAACGAACAAATGGGAAATAACTCTGATGTGTTTGCTATATTAGATTTAATGAAAGAGTTACCAACAAAAGAAATATTAGAATTTCGAGATTCTTTAGATGAATTGATTAATCAAAATGAAAGCCTTAATGAAAGTGTAATTGGAAATTGGTTGGTTAAAATGAAAGATAAATTTCATAGAGGTGTGTTTAATCAAATATGGAAATATATTATTAACAAGAAAAAAGATTTCTATATGGAAGTTAAAGAAAAACTTAATTGGTTTGATTTAGAGAATCTTGATGATGTGAAAGAATTGATCCCAAGTTTTAAATTAACTGGACTCTATTTAGCAGGTGGTATGGACAAAGCTGTTGATGTTGGTGCTGGTTGGAGACATGTTGTTGAAAACGAATTTGAAACATATAAAAGAAAAGAAAGTGATTTACCTGAAATAAATATGGGTGAATTTGGTGATGTACATCCTTGTAGAGTTATTGAAGGTGAATTTTTAAATATGTATCTTGCAGATCACAAGAAAACTGAAAAATTATACCCCTGTAGACCAGTAACTTTGAATCCTGTAAGAAAAGAAGTTGATAGAACAAAAGATCCAGAATTTGCCGCAGCGGCTAAAGGTTATAAATCATTTGGACAAGACACTCCACCTGAGGAATATGAACCAACAATTACTAACATAAGAACAACATTATCAAAAACAATCGAACCTGATGATGAGCACCTTGTAAGAATCACAGACGCTACATTTCTTGGATTAAATCCTGCAGCAGCTTCAGGAACATTTGGCGAAGCAGAAACATTATCATATATGAATAAACCTATATTTGTTTGGATGACAAGTCCAGGTTGGAGTTTTAGTGACTACTCAATGTGGACAATTCCTCATATGATGAAATTAGCAAGAAACGAATCTGAAATGAAAATATTAGTCAAAACTTTAATAGATTTTGCCGAAAAAAATAGATAAGATATTATGAAACATGTTAAAATATTTGAAAGCCCAGAATTTGGAAACATATTAGGAAAAACTAGAATGGCTGACTATAATAGCATACCAACACCAGAATCAAAACCAAATAATGTTATAGACATCTCTAAAATTGTGGAAATGGGGGACTCAACTGAACGTTCATTTTTTTCTTGGTTAAGCAAAAATAGTGTCACATGGTACCAAGTAGGTAGCAATTTAAACCGAATAGTATTTTTGATAGATGAAGATTTTGATAAAGTGAAACAGGCTTGGAATGAAATAGAACGAGCATAAAAAAAATTATTAACAATGAAACATATAAAGGTATTTGAAGATTATACAAACGATAGAGGTAGTACAGTTCATACAACATCAGGACCAGATAATACTGCATATTTAACAATGAAAATGTCAAAAATGCAAGACTTTTTAGATAAAAAAGGGGTTAAGTATGATAGATATAAAGTAATGTATGATGATGTACAAAAACTTTATGCTAAATATTTAAAAGAACACCCAACTGAAACAGGTGTATGGGGTGAAGATGCCTCAAGTCCTGCAATGAAGAATATTTAAAAATCATGAAACATTTAAAGGTATTTGTTAAACAAATAGGATAAAAAACCTCTCAATCTGAGAGGTTTTTCAATTTAAGAATTCTAGTAAATTTTGTGGTTCTAAATGAACATATATCAATCTTCTCATCGATAAGTCTTTCAATAATTTTTTGACTAATTAATTCATCTACAATTTGTGTAGGTTTACCAAACTGTCCTAATTCTCTGATTAATTGATTAGTAGTTATCCAACTACCACCTTCATATAATTCTATAAGTTTATTTAGAATATTTGGATCCATCTTCTTTTCTTAATTTTTCAACAAATTTCTTTACTCTTTCTTTATCAATATCAGTCATACTGTTTCTACGAGTGTTAATTTCAATTTGAAGTTGTTTTCTTTCTTCATCAGTCATATCAATTGAAAATACAAATGAATCTGCAATTTCTTCATCAGTATATTCTTCTCTAAGTTTTTTATATATTCTATCGGCTTCTTCTTTTTTCATTTTATATTTTTAGATAAATCTTCCATCAATTTTTCAAAATTTCGTTCAATCATCTTCTCATACTTAAGTCTATCATTTTCAACTTTTTTATTTAGAATCATTCTCATCTTTCTATAAAAATTTTCATGTATTTCTTTTTCAGTAAAAAATTGATGATTAGCAATTTTTATATATTTATGTTGTAATATTAAAAAATATCTTTCATCAGGAGTTATTAACATCCATTTCTCAGACTGTGGAAAAAATAAAGTCTTAGTTTCGTCAGCATATAGAAATTTTATAAATATATTAAATATGTCCCTTTCTTGTTGTGTTAATACATAATCAACATTAAACTTAATTTTTAATTTAGCGTATATTTTAAGAATTTTCCTTTTCATACTTTTTTTGGTCTCACAAACAACGACATTCTTTTCCCTTCTAATTTTGGCATAGATTCAGCGACACCATAATCTTTTAATGATTCAACAAAACTTAAAATCATAAATTCACCCTTATCTCTAAACATAATCTCTCTACCTCTAAAGAATATTGTTACTTTAACTTTATTATTTTCTTGTAGAAATTTAATAGCATGTTTTAGTTTAAAATCAAAATCATGTTCATCAGTATTAGGTGTTAACCTAATTTCTTTCATTTGCATTTGAGATAATTTTTGTTTCTTTTGTTGCTCTTTATCTTTCTTTCTCTTATCATACAAATATTTTTGATAATCCATAATTTTACAAACTGGAGGTCTTGCATTTGGTGATATCTCAACCAAATCTAAATCCATTTCATTCGCCATCGAAATTGCTACTTTGGTATCATAAATGCCAGGTTCTACATTCTCGCCAACTAACCTAATTTCAGGTACTCTAATTTGTTTATTTATTCTGTAACTTACTTCTTTTTTGTTCATCTAATTTTTATTTTTTATAGTAAATCTACTTTTCTTCCAAGTTTTTCACCAAGAATTAAAAATACTATTCCAATACCCCCTATTAACATAAATACCACAATAGGAATGAATAGTATATATCTCAAAATCGTTTTCATATTCTCTTATCTTTTTTACTATCCCAATATTGTTTCCTATTATCAGGATATTTAGATGGATTTAAATAAATTTTATCAAATTCATCATTTGAAAAATAATTATATAATTTTAATTTTTCATATGGTTCTGGATTTTTCATTTCTTGAACCAAATTATTTAAATCTTTTATTTTTAATGCATATTTTTCCGCTTCATATTTATCTCTCTTATTTGATATTAATTTATCAACTAATCTTTGCCATAAAAATACACGATAACCTTCATCTAATTTCTGTATAGATTTTCTAATTCCAATATGGTCCTGATCATAAAAAAACTGTAACTGTAAATCATCATCATTTTCTAATAAAAAGTCCATATCTTCTGTACTATTAATACCAATTGCCCCTATTGAATTTGGATAAAAAATAGAATCCAAATAACCTTCAAACATAGTAACAGGTTTTTCCCAATTAACATTTAATATATTATAAAAATTAGATAATTTATTATATGATAAAGCTTCAATTTCATCTAATGGATCATCTTCATGCAAGATATTATATAACTTTTCAAAATTATAAGTTTTAAAAAGTCGCTTCTTCTTTTCACTTTTTAAATTACGAACTTGCATACCCAAAACTTTATCACCAGACTTGTTTAGGATGATTATAACAGGTTCTATCCATTTTGGTGATATGTGATACTTTGCTTCATATAAGTTCGTGAAATCACTTATAAACCTTTCATATTTTAAATATTGAAACACTCTTGAATTTTTTTGAATAGGTCCAAAATCTGAAAATTCAGTTTCTGGATGACTATTAAAGAAATCACAAATTTCATTAATATCCATTAATTTATCTAATCGTTGAGCCACAAAATTATCATCTTTGCGACTATACTTAGCATTGATATCTATATAATTATAAATATCAACTTTTTTCTCTAAGTCAATATCAATATTAAAATTTTTCAAAAGTTTTAAAAAAGATCTAGAACAACCATCTTCGTTAAAACAAATATACATCATATTCTTAAAATAAAGATTACCACGTTTTTTACTCGCAACTTTTTCAGAATCACCACAAATAGGACAAGCAAAATTTAGTCGTTCAGGATATTCTCTAATATCCTGTTTTCTACTCTCAGAATGTGCATGATTTAAAACTTCTTGTATCTTAGATTTAACGTAACCTTTATCTAATTCAATACTTTCTTTCATATATTTTATATATCAATTATATAATAATAAGTTTTTAGTAAACTAATTTCTTATTTTCATTTATATAAAGAAAAAAATTATTAGTTGAAAAATATAGCAGTATTTTTAAGTTGTTCAGGTATGGGGGATATCATATCATCAATACCCACTATAAAACTCTTACACAACCTATACCAAAAAAACATTTTAGTTTTTACACATAATATAGAATTATTAAAAAACTATCCTTACATAGATGTGAGAGAATTCGATAATAATGAAATTAATAGATTATCATCAGATCCAAATTGGATAGTTATAGACACATTTAATTTATCAAAAGATATTCACCCAAGAATCGATATTAGACAGTTTCACGCAAATAAGATTGGTGCTCAACTTTTACCCGAAGAAATGAATATTGAATTCTATCCTAATGATTATATACCTATTGAAAATTTGCCAAAAGATTATATCGTAATACATCCAGTAAAAACTTGGCCTTCAAGAACTTGGGAAGAACATAGATGGCAAAATTTGGTAAATATTATCGACACTTACAATATACCTATTGTTGCTATTGGTAAAAGTTCATCTGAAATCGGAACATATAACACACAAAAACCCACATTTGACATAGAAATTAAAAATGGGTTAAACTTAATGAACAAAATTTCTATACATCAAACATGGCACATATTAAATAAATCTACCGTAGTTATTACTATGGATTCTGGCATATTACACCTTGCTGGTATGACAGATGCGGCAATTATACAATTAGGTAGTTCAATTGATCCAAGATTTAGAGCACCATATAGAAATAATCGTCAAAACTATAAATATAAATATATCTCTGGTGATTGTAAATTATTGTGTGCATCTGATATGACATATTATATGAAATATAATGGCGAATTTAATAAAATTGCACCTATACCATTTTGTTTAGAAAAGCCTGAAAGTATTGGTGATCAAAGTCTAAATGCGGATATTTATAAATGTCATCCTTCTGTTGGTAGTGTGGTTGATGAAACTGTTAGAATGTATAATATGTATAAAAATAAGAAAAAAATTGTGAATGTACAAACAGATAATGTAGGTAAAATAATATTATAAATTACATATTATATTTATCAAATTCTTCACCCATTTCAAGCCACTTTTTATATTTAGGATCATCTCTCAACTCTGGACTAAATCCTACATCTTTAACAAATAAATCCTTACCAAAATCTATCAAGGCTTTTTGTGCTTCTGGTTCTTTCAAAATTTCACGTTTAAGACTTTTATAATCACCACCTTCTTCTAAAAAATATAAAAACAACTCTTTATCATCTTTTGCCCATTCAAATGCATGTTGGTAGAATAAAAGACTTTCCTTAGATTTACCAGGATTTTTAAAGAAATTATCAACAGATTCTTTATATTTTTTATCACTCTTTAATTGCTTATTAAAATATCCAAGATTCTCCAATATGTAGTTATATTTATTATAATCTATCAAAGTCTTTTGTACACCAGTATCATTCAATCTACTTACACTTAGTTTAAGTTTATAATTATTGTCTAATAGATATTTGAAAATATCTTCATCATAAGATGCATTTTCTAATGTGTCATCAGTTGATCTTGCGCCTTTACTTACAAAAAATTTAACGAGTTCCAAATCATCAGTTGCAATTGCCATATCTAACAATTTTGATAATTCCTCAGTTGTTTCTAATTTTTGTTCAAATAATTTATATTTTGTTATTACCATAATGCTTTATTAATTTTTTAATATAATCGGTTTCTAACACACTCATCAGTATCTTTTGTTGTTGGTGAAGAATATAAATAATCAAAATTTGGTTTTTTCATATTTATAAAATCAAATTCCCTTAAAACATAATACATATTACCATAAGAGCCAGATGAATAATCAGTTTCATCTCTATAAGTATAATCATCTTTTAATTTTTCTATAACATCATCTAAATCTACCTCAACTTTAACCCATAACATTTCAACATTTTTTTCTCCCTTTTTTGTAGATACCCACTTATAAGAACCAATACCCTCTTTAAAATTTTTATTAACCGCATTATATACAGCATCAGATTCTGCATTATCATGTGCATCAGATATACCAAATTGTATTTGTAATTTTAAATCTTCCATACCACCATCTTTCATATGCTCATCTAAATCTTCATCACCAAAATAAATATTACCATTTTCTATTCTCAAATTATCTTTTGTAAGAAAAATATCTTCATCATCAACATCTATTGAACAATCATTTTTGTCACAATATTCTATCACAGATTTTAATGTTTCCTCTGAAAAATCATTAAAACTAAAATCATAATCATAATAATCTGAACGTTGCCAATCTTCCCACATATCACCATTTAAAACTTTTGCTTCAAAATCAAAATCACTTGGTAATGCATCTTCAAAATCATTAAACTCCATCCAAAATTCACCATCTTCATCAACTTCTAATTCCATGACTTTAGCAAATTGTTCTTTCGTAATATACTTATAATGATACAATACTAATGCACCTAATTCGTTCCAATTCAATTTAACCAATTCATATTGTTGAATAAAATTATCTAATTCCTCTTTTGTATATCCAATAGCATCACCATATTCTTCATATGCTACTATCATTGATATTAATAATTGTACAATCGATTCCATTTATAAATTATATTTTTCTGTTTCTTGTTCTATCTCCCAATTTTTTCTATACTCATCACTCATATAATATTTAAATTTTTCTAAGAGTTCCTTTAATTCATTTAAATTTAACCTGATATATGTTGTTAACTGACCTATTTTAATATCTCTATCCGCTTCAAATTCATCAAACCCTTCTGGTTCAAAATGAAATATAATAGTAAATTTTACATCTTTGATTTTTTTCTTATTTTCATCTAAATTTACATATTGTTTAATTTCTATATGTTCATCACCAAATTCAGAACGATATCTATAATATGGTGGTATTATTTTAACAGAATCAATAGGTTCATTTTCCATATCATGTAGAGAACTATCAACATCTTTGAATAATGTTTTATATTGTTTTTTCCATCTTTTTAAATTTTTTTCCTCTCTTATAATATAAATTACATCTCTTAATGGAGTCCTAGCCAAATGTATATTAATATTGGTCACCGCTTCACGATACTTATCTAAAAATCTTTGTCTAAATCTATCTTTTGATTCTTCTTTTTCTCTTTGTTTTTCTTCTTTTGTTTTCTTTCTCTTTTGTTCTTTTATCCATTCGGGGTCATATTGTAAATATTTCTGTTTAGCAATTTCTAATCCTTTATTACCAACTAAAGACATAAACCTATCATAAAGTTCAGGATTTTCATCTTTAACTTTATTAAGGAATTCACGATTTTCATCATCCTTCATTATATCAAATACTCTAAATTCAAATAATTTCTTCATTATAAATTATACTTTTCTCCTTCTTTTTCTGCTTCTTTTCGTAACATTTCTTCTTTATGTGCTCTTTCGTGTTCTAGCCTCTTAGATTCATCTTCATCTATAATAAAACTATTATCAATCAATGTTTCTAATATTTTTTGTGCAAATTCATCGTCATCTATATCATCTGGATCTAATGATTTACTATAACTCATACCCTTTTTACTATATCCCATTAAATACCCATAATTATGATCAGTCGTACACCATGTAATATAATTACAATCAGCCAAATCCATAATTTCTCGAATAGATTTTGGTACATTTTCTTTCGGCACATTACGAATATAAGAATCACTTGATGACCAAGGACTAAATTGATAACCGTCTCCATGATAATCATTATCATAATATGATATACTTTCACAAAGCATTTCATTTATTCTTGGTAAATGAAAAGGATCAATCCACCAAGCCAATTTGTTCATTCTCTTTGATGAAAAATATTTCATATATTTTTTAACAACATCACAATGCCCTTTATGTTCTTCAAATAGTTTTAAATGTTTCATTATAAATTATATTTTCCTGCTTCATATTCAACCTCTTTCTTGTGATAATACTCACCTAACAAGTTCTTATATTTTTTCAAAATTCGAGGGTTCACTTTTAAAGGTTCATAATCTCCACGAATATCAAAACACTCATCAATAAAAGCTTTATATGCCTCTGGATGAGTTGAAAAAAGTATATCTTGGAATTTAAATGAATTTCCTTTTTCCTGTTCATCATTTTCAAGAATTAGTCCAAATATCCAAGTTGTAAATTTAATAGGCTCTTTATGTATTTTTAATATGTTAATAAAATCATCAATATCACCTGCGACCATTTCTAGATGATATTCTATTGTAAATCTTACATCACCACAAGCCTTCATAAGTGCATCAACAACTTTATTTGGTAACTCTAATAACCCACATTTTATCTCTTTTGATTTATATTTTTTGCCACGGAATCCCACTTTTTCTTCACCTTGTGTATAATCTATATATTCTATATCATAACCATCATCAGTTTTTTCAATATATTCAAATTGATAATTTTCATCTGGATCTGTATTACCAATAGTAAAATACTTCAATTTATACTTTTCCATAAAGTCTATAAACTTTTTAAGTTTTTTCAAAGCAACTATCTTATCATCAATATATCCTTCAAATGTTTTTAATGTTTTCATATATTATAAATTATATTTATCAACTGTTTTTTTAAGTTGTTTTTCTTCGTAATTTGTCATTATTTTCCAAATCTCATATTCTTCTTCTTCTGTAAATCCTTCTAAATGATAAGAATAATACGTATTTTCACCTGTCACATAATTTTCATCAGGTGAAGCAGAATACCAAATATCTGTATGGAAATCACTCGATGAAGGTTCATATGCATAATGATTTTTTAAAAATTCAACAGCCTTATCTATCACAGTTATATCTTCATCATCATACTCATCAGGTAACATAGACTCACCTTCTTCATCACGCCAACCACTCTCAGCATAATCACCATCTTCTAAACTCTCAGGAGTAGTAGTTTGATAAGTTGTTGTAATCTTTTTATCATTAACATAGGATTCAAACGTCTTTAATGTTTTCATATTGATATATATTAAAAAACCTCATCAATTTTTGATGAGGTTTTAATTTTATTCTAAAATAATAATTAATCAACTAATTTATCAATGTAAATTTTCTTACCAAATTTTAAATTTGAAGCATCTAAATTATCCGTAACAATCCACATTACTCTCTTAATATATTGTCTGAGTCCAAATTGACCAGAACTTGGTGCAGAGCCATAAGCATCTGTAAAATATATAAAAAATGCTGGTTGACGACCTTTCTTTAATAAATTTTGTTGAACCCAATCAAACGGTGGCACAAAACTTGTACCGCCACCACCTTGAGGTTTCAATTTATTCAATTTGAAACTTTTGTCAACTCGTTGAAATACTTGTACACCTTGTGGATTTTTTGTATTACTAGACGAACTCCAACCAGGTATTGTACTATCACACCAGATTACATAACAACGTTCAATTTGAAATTGTCCAAATAATTTTAACAATTCCGCACCAAATTTATCTAACGTATCCTGAGTTATAGAACCTGAAGTATCAATAGCAATCACAACATCTTTAAACATAGATTTATCGACTTGTTTAGGACCAGGTAAATACATATCTTTATAAATAAACCGTTTATTAAAGAATCCATAATCTAATTCTTGCATTGCATTATTTACAAATTTTTTCAATTCAGTTTTCCAATTAACCTTTGCCTTATTCGCCTTTTTAATCCATCTATCCATTCCAGCAGAACCAACACCTTGTGATCTTGTTGATGCTTGTTGTCTAATTTTTTTCCATACATTTTCTAAATCACTAGCACTTTTAGCATTTTCAACATCTGGATTTCCAGCACCTTCTTGTCCTTTAAAAATTTCTTCACCAACTTTTTCAATAGAACCAACAGGCTTGATGTCTTGTCCGATAGTATTATCTCCACCTTGACCACCACCTTGACCTTGTTGTGGTTTACCACTACCTTGTCCTGGTTGTCCTTGACCGCCACCACCGCCACCTTTTTGATCATTTTTTATTAATTCATATATCTGTTCTGCGCCCATATCACGATAGGTTTGATCCAATAATATCTTTTTTGGTGTTGATAATATCTTCATTTCCCTCGCCATATCATCAATTAAAAGATTAATAGCATAATCAGCAGCATAATTCCAAACTTTAGCATCTCTACCGCCTTGTCTATTAAAATGAAAATTAGCATTATGCATAAGTTCATGAATAATAACAAATACTACTTCTTCTTCTGTCAACGAATTTACAAAATCTGCACTATATCCAATAGCCTTACCATCGGTACACATAGTATCACAAAATTCATTAGGAACTTCCATTATTTTCAAACTAAAAAGTAAATCTGCAAAAAAACCAAAATGATTAACAATTTGAGATGAACATTTTCTCATCATTGTTAAGGCTTTTCTATCAGCCTTATCACTAAGCATCATTTCATTAATCTTTATAATTTGTTGATATCTTTTAAATTTTATTAACATAAGTATATTATTTTTTACATATTATCAGGTATACCATCTTTATATTCATCTTCTTTACCTAAACTTTTTACTTCTTCAAACCATTTTTTAACACCTTCCCACCATATTGTTTTGTAAGGTTCTTCTTCTTTCAAATAAGTCACACCTTTATTGGTATGTGCTAATTTAACAAAAGAAAGTAATGATGTTTTAGTTTCAAAATTTGGAAGACTTAATGCGTAAGCTATAATATTCTTTAATTCTTCTGGTTTTAATCTTTCGCCTTTCTTATAAAAAGCAATAGAATACATAGCGGCTCTACCTTCATTTAAATTCTTTGGTGGATGTTTTGCTTTTACACCCTTTTCATATACATCTTTAACATCTCTTTCATTAAATTTCTCTTTCAACTTAAGATAATCCATAAATGCGACAGCGGCTTGTGTACCTACAAATCTAGTATATACTTTTCTTTTCTTTTTTTCATCAACTTTAAATTCTTTATTTAAACTATAAATAAATTGTGATGCCTTAGTCCACGCTCTTGGTGATGCCCAAGCTGATGAACCATCATCAGATTCTAATCTATGGAAATAATCTTTGTAGAAGTTTAAGAATCCAATTAAGTCAGGGTCAACAAATTTCTTAGATACTGCCCACTCTGTCCAACGTTTAACTGTTGGTACAAAATTAATATGTTGGAATCTGTTGGCTAATGCTGGTTCAATTTCAACAGCATCAAAACCAATATCTTCTTTTCTATTACCAGCAGCAATTATAATCCATTTACTTGGTAATGCATAATCACCAATTTTACCATCAAGACATAAAGGAAGTGCCGCAGACAATACCATTTTAGGTGCTCTATTTAACTCATCTAAAAAGAAAATACCACCTTTACCATTTGCTCCATTATCAGTAGGGAAAATAACAGGTAATTTATTTACAGTTCTTTCACCACTTGTGTCGCCTGGTGTGGCTTCTTTATCTAAGTTTTCAATTTTTGGAACGCCTCTAAATTCAGTAGGTTCAATCTGAGATAAGTGAAAAACAATAATATCAAGACCCAATTCTTTAGCAGTATCAATTACAATCTCTGTTTTACCAATACCTGGTGCTCCCCAAAGAAAGATAGCTGAATGATCATTTTGACTTATTCTATAATTATAGGCATCAATAACAGCTTCACGAATCTCATCAGAATCTTCATTTGAAATATTTTGATCAACATGTGTTAATTCAACAAGTTCTTCATTCAATTTACCTTCATTGCTCATACCATTAGCAAAATGTACTTCTACACCTTTTGGTAATTCATTTTTTTGAATTAAAAACTTCAATAAACGCCACCAAGCACCGTTTTTAAATTTCTTTTGATATAGTTCCACAGTCTTTCTCCATATATCTTGGAAGACATTTTCATTAAGTTTGAAATCTTCAAATTTTTGTAATTTTTTCATATCTAGATTTTAATTTTTTTTAATATATATTCTATATATTTTTTTTTATAATCAAAAAAACGTATATTTGCATATTGGATCAAAAATATCTAAAAAAAGATGAAAAAAGATATAAAATATGTATGGGCAATTGAAACTATCGTTGAACGCAGAAGTAAAAGTTCTGTGAAACATGGTATTATCAAAGGTAAAAAATATGAAGTTTTTTCAGAATTTGAAACTGATGAAATGTTATCTGGACTTTGTTACATCATACTAACCGAAAGTAATAACTTAATGCCATTTGATTCTAAATATTTTATTACTGATTTAGAGTATGAATCAAAGAAATATAACCTTTAATCTCTTTCTCGTCTTTCTCTAATCTCCTTTTTCTTATTATAATAAACAATACAATCAAAATTTCTTATCTCCTTATAAAGATAAGATTTTAATTTATCAATATCACCTTTAATATTGATTGTTCCATTTTGAAAAACCTTTATTTCGATTTTTCCCAAATCTTGCCAATCTCCAAGATTTTTCAACGAAAAATCATTAGGTTCTTCATTGTATAATAATCTATACAATTTTTCAAAATCAAAATTAGAATCATAATCATTTACTTTAACAAAATTCTTATCCAAATTATACACATCCGCAGACCAATCAAAATCAGGCTCACCTTTTATATTATACTTTCTTTTAAATTTAACCCAATCTATAATTTCCTTTTTACTTGGTGATGATGAAGGTTTTCTACATGATGCATCTGGTTTTAAATAATAATGATTTATTAATTCTTTTATTTTATCATCTGGCTTAAATTTTTGGAAAAAATTCTTAATAGTTTTATCAATTTCATCATAATCTGTCATATTAGAAACCAATTCATTCAACTTAGATTTAAATTTATCTTCTTCTATACCAAGAGTATTATTTTTATTAATTAAGTTAGACACCTTATATTCATGTGCTTTCCAATCACCAACATAATATCCAAAACCTTGATCACTCAAGCCATCAATAACCATCTTTAATTGTTCTCTATTTTTTATTATGGGTAATTTTTGTTTATTTTCAGCCATTATAAATTGTATTTTTCAGTTTCTCTAAAATGAGATAAATCCCCCATAAATTTAGGATCACGTTTAAATCTACCAACTTTAAAATTATGAGAATATTTTTCTGGATTTTTCTGGAATTCCTCTTTGAATTTTTTGATAAATTTAGGAATTGCAGTTTCTTCCAAAAATATATCATTATCAGAACATTGACCTTCAAAAAATACAGAATACTTGTATCCTTTATCATAACCTTCACCAACTTCAAAATTTATAGTGTCCCTTGTTATTGACAATTCTTTCCAGTCATCCTTTAATATGGAATCTAATTCACTCTCATAATATAGATTTTTACTATATTTTTTATCTTCAAATAATTTTAAATATTTCATAAATTATATTTATTTGCACTTCTTCTTATTTTAAATTTTTCCCATTCTTCAGGATATTTTTCAATAATGATATCCTTTGCAAACTTATTTAAATGATCTTCCCAACCATCAATCTTATAATATTTACTATCTAATCTATCTAACTCACCTGAATAACTATCTGCTGGATTTATATAACCACTACCATCACATTCTTCACAAGAATTATAAACAGTACCATCTCCACCACATTCAGGACAATCTTGTTCTATTTCACCTTCACCATTACATTCAGGACAATCTTCAATTTCACCATCATCACCTTCATATTCACCTTCACCACTACAATTACCACAACTATCCATAATCACACCACGATCACATTCATAACAATCTTCTTCAACTTCACCATCTCCATTACATTCATCACATCTTTCATCACCCTCACTTAAATGTCCAAATACATCACCAGAATCCTCCATAACAACAAATATATTTTTACCTAATTCAGTTTCATCTAATCCTGCTTTCTTAAACCATTCAATCATTTGTTCATGTAATTCAATATCTTTATGATTACCACCATATCCACTACTACCCGCAGATGCATAACCATTATCAAAATATTGAATATGTCCACCATTACCAACCTGTTGATTATATTTACCTAACAATATCAATAACGCAAATTTATATCCAAATTCTTTCTCCATTTTATAAACCATTTCACTATATGATTTTACATCACTACCTTGCCACCAATTATAACCAACATCTAATATTGCTTGATGGAAATCTTCATCAGTTGACGATTCTGTAAAAAGAAAAGGACATTCTTCATTAGTTTCATATATTTTTCTACCAAAATCTTTAAATTCTCTTATAATTTTCATCACTATAAATTACTTTTACATATATATTAAAATATTTAGCAAACTTTTAAGACTTACATGCATTAATATATATTAATGGTATAAGGTGATAACTGGAAAGTGAATCAATAAGAAACCGAAAATGATGTGTCAACGTACACTTAACTATCGGTGAGGTACAGAGTTGCCAGTCTTTCCGTTTGATTCCGAATCATGTCAAGTGATCCTAATAGGTATTGTTTCTCGTAGTAGGGTACCGACTATGTTGAAATAATACCTGGTTAGGAACCATTTTTTTTATTAAATATTTTTCATAATTTTGCATTATGGAAATTAATGAAGAAATAAAAGATTGGCAAATAGCACAACTCATGTTCGGTATAAATACCAAAAAAGAATGTAATTTCATTAAGAAATTAAGAAAAAATTATTCAATCGAAACTCTTGATAAAGATTACAGTATAATATATGACACAACCTTAGTTGACGATTGTGGGTGGGTAATCTCAAATGAACTATTAATAAATTAAAAATGAAAATTGACGATAAAAATGTAATTTCTTTTAAAGATTATCAAGAAAAATATACTGATAAAGATAGAAATGAAAATTGGCACAATTACTGGGAAACATATTTAGAACCATTATATGAAATAGAATATTGGAAACTTATAGATAAAGTCAATATAAGGGATTTACTTGAGGATATTATAGAAAGATTTGATTTTGAAACAGTTGAGAATCATATGAAATCAGTTAATTGGACTTGGCAAGATAGAAAAACAACACCAACTATCAAAAATTTAAAATCTTGTGTACTTAGTTTAATAGGTGGTATATGTGAAAAATCCACTTTCACATATAATCCTTCCACAAGTTCCACAGGTGGATTCTATGTGTCATTATTTCTAATAAATAATAAACCTTATAAAATTAAGGTAGAATTTAAAAAACAAAATGGTGAAAAAATCACTGAAGAAACAAATATTAAATTAATAAGAAAAAAGAAATTAGAAACAATTAATAATATATAAAATAAAAATAATAATTATGTTACACAACTGGAAAATGTTCAATGAAAATTTTATTAAAAATTCTTATAACTTTATAAAGTTAGTCAATATGTTAAGAGGTTGGGAAAGAAAATATACTCCCGAAGAATACGATGGAGTTATTGAAAAGGCTTTTAAATTAATAAATAGTTATGGTTTAAAACCAGGCAAATTGTCACCACCATTTACATTACCAAACGAACAACTAAAACAAGAATTTATTATAAAATTTTTGAAAGCCGCTGAATATAATGGATATGAAGTAATATCAACACCAAAAGATTCTAACTACACAACATTTAATTTTAAAATTAAAGAATAATATGAAATCATTTAGAGATCACATTAAACAAATTGGAAAGAATTTAATAAATAAAACCACAACTGAAGGTGGAGCAGATGGTGATGGTGTTCTCACACATATACCTGGTAAAATTAACGTGGAAAATATTAACACTATGAATATTTGGAATATTGTATGGAATTCTAAATATGCACAAAGACGACCAAGAACAAAAAAACAATTCCAAGATCAAATGGAATATAATCATGTTATACACGGAATTGATTATAATAAAGCAAAAAAACAATTTGGACAACAAAATGGCACTTTCAGAGGTGAATTTTTTTATAAAATTTGGAAATTTGAATATATGGGATATGAATTTCTACTATTTTGTGACGGTCCAAACGCAGGTAAAGGTTCATCAATAGAAATTATTGGTAGATATGATGAAAATGATTATATGAATAACAAAGAATTATACAACGCAACAATAGGATTTGAAAATAAAATGTATAAAATTTTCAAATAAATTAAACAAAAACTTTTTTTTATCATAAATAGTCGTATATTTGCAGTCTAATTAAAAAATAAATTAATAAAAATGGATAGAGAAGAATTGTTAAACGAATTGTTGGATTATTTAGACCATACAGGTAATTATTACAACTTTTTAAACTGGGAAGAAGAAAGAGGTTATGAAATAACAGAAATCGAAGAAACAATTGAAGAAGTAAGAGAATTGTAAAAATAGAAAAAAGAGACTTTAAAATTAAAATATATAAACAAAAAAATAGGAGAAATCTAAAATGATGGCAATAAGTAAACATAGTAAATTTTCGTTCTGGTTTAGTTCACACAAAACCAAGTTCAGGTTTATTATGCCTTATTCAAATCATATGAAATAAAAATTTTTCATATAAGATAAAAGGAAAAACCTGAACTTAAAAGTTCAGGTTTTTTTACTTTAGTGAACTTTTGTTCTTTGACATCTTGAAATAATTGGAAAGTGAAGCAGTGCCATGGAGGTGCGACTTGTCTTGAAAACAAGGTCTCGTTAAATCGGGTGGGGATCGAGTCCTCCACTTTCCGCTGTGTTAGTAGTTCCGTAATAGGCTAACGGTCCAGATTGTGACTCTGGTGAAGTAAAATTCCTTGCGGGTTCGAGTCCCGTCTAACACCACGGGTCATTTTTAATCTTTTTTATTTAATATATACAAATAAAAAAGATTAAAAATGACAAAAAAATCAAAAAAATATCATTTTTTCTATAAGACGACAAATTTGATAAATAATAAATATTATTATGGAGTACATAGTACAAAAAACTTAAAAGATGGTTATTTAGGCTCAGGAAAATATTTAAGAAGAAGTATAAATAAATATGGTGAAGAAAATTTTAAAATAGAAATAATAGAATTCTTTGACGATAGAGATGCATTATTAGAAAAAGAAAAAGAATTTGTAAACGAAAATGTAATATCAGATAAAAATTGTATGAATTTAAGAACGGGGGGATTTGGTGGATTTTCATCAGAAGAACAAAGAAAAAATGCAGATAAATCAAATGAAAAACAAAAATGGCTTAAAGAAAATGACAAAGAATGGTATAAAAAGAAATGTAATAGTATAAAAATTGCATTATTGAAACAATATGATGATGGTGTAAGGGAAAAATTATATTTTTATAATTGGAATGATAAAAAACATTCTGAAGAAACAAAAAGAAAAATAGGAGAGAAAAATTCAATTAAACAAAAAGGAGAGAAAAATTCACAATTTGGAACTTGTTGGGTTATGAATAAAGACAAAAGTATTAAAATTAGAAAAGAAGATTTAGAAAAATATCTATCATCAGGTTGGATAAAAGGTAGAAAAATAAAATAATGGAGAAGAAGCTAACTTAGTAGAAGCACTGGTCTGAAAAACCAGAGGATCAGGAGCGTAACCTGAGTTCTCCACCAAAATACATCCGCTCATTGGCGTGACCTGCGGGCTCCAACCCCGTTCTTTTGAGTAGCAATATAGGTGAGGGTTCGAATCCCTACGGGTGTGCATAATTCGCAATTCACGAATTGCGAATTCATATGGTGTTTCAAGCATTAAGGTGATGTGCTAGACTGTGAATCTAGAGAACTCGGATCAATACCGAGGTTACACCCAAAAAATTGTTAGTCGTCCCGAAGTGGCTATAAAAATCAATTCCCCTGTTCGGGAGTACCTGTGTCTAACAATATGCGTCCGTGGCAGAGCGGCTATGCTCCTGACTCTTAATCAGGGATGGAAACATCAACGTAGGTTCGATTCCTACTGGGCGCACAAATTGAATAACAAGCGTCTGTAGCTCCAAAAGCGCAGAGCAACAGGTTTTTACCCTGTGGGTTGTAGGTTCGAATCCTACCAGGCGCACTTGTGGTTTTATGGTAGTATCATTCCCACATTCTTCGGAAGAAAATGCAAATCTACCAATATCCGTCTGTGGCAGAGTTGGCTTATGCTCCTGACTTTTAATCAGGGTTGGAAACAACAACGGGGGTTCGAATCCTCCCAGGCGGACAAACTTTTAAAGAATACTTTCAGCAAACACCAAATGGTAAAACACAAACTGAAATTTTGTTATAGGGGTTCAATTCCTCAAAACTCAGAAATGAGTCCGTATTCTGTAAAGTTTTTATGGAACCTTCGTATAGGTGGTCGTTCGTACACTGGTCTGAAAAACCAGAGGCACCAGTTCAACTCTGGTAGGTTCCACTCAAAACTATGTCTGTTTGGCGGGAACCAATTAAGACAATTTATTATCCTTGGCTATGATAAATTGAAGCAGACAACACGGTTAGCAGCTTAACAGGTCAAGCCTCGCACTTTTAATGCGATGATAGTGAGTTCGAGTCTCACCTAACCGACAAGAACAAAATACGTCTATGGTGTAACGGTAGCATGTGACTCTCCAAAAGTCCTGGTCCGAGTTCGAATCTTGGTAGGCGTGCCATCAAAACTAAAAAATGGGTTCAAATTTTTATATATACAATAAAAAGATGAATAAAATGAATAAAATAGAAATTTTTGGAGTTGAGAATATTGAAAATCTTTTAAATGAATCGAAATCATTAAGAGAAGTCTTAAATAAAATAGGATATAATACAAATGGTAGTGGTGGATATCAAACTTTTAAAAATTATTGTCAAAATAACAATATAGAAATCCCAAAATATAATCACTACGGAAGTGGCGGATATCAAGCAGCATTTGAAAATTCAAAAGTTTTTGTTGAAAATTCAACATATTCAAGACAACGGTTAAAAGCAAGAATAATTAAACAAAATTTAATTGAATATAAATGCGAAAAATGTAAAAATATAGGTGAATGGATGAATGAAAAATTGTCATTACAATTAGAACACAAAAATGGGATAAATAATGATAATAGAATTGAAAATTTGTGTTTTTTATGTCCAAATTGCCACACACAAACTGACACATACGCAAGTAAAAAAAGGAATGTAAAGGTAAAAAAAGTAAAAAAATTACAAGAAATTAATCGATGTCAATGTGGTAAAAAAATTTTAAAAAAAAATGAAATGTGTTTTGATTGTCACAATATAAAACAAAGAAAGGTGAAAAATAGACCATCTTATGAACAATTGCTAAACGATATAGAAAAAACGAATTTTACAAAAACTGGTAAAAAATATGGTGTAAGTGATAATACAATAAGAAAATGGTTAAAAAAATACGAAAATAATATGGAGAGTAAACCTAAACGGTGATAGGGCTTGCCTGCTAAGCAAAGTGTACGGGAAACTGTATTCGGTTCGACTCCGATGCTCTCCGCAAAGAATACTAACAGCAAACTACAAAAACTCAAACTTTTAATTTGAAACCAAATAGTATTCTGTGTATAGTAGGTTGGCAGAGCGGTCATCGCACTTGCTTGGAAAGCAAGAGTACGGGAAACTGTACCATTGGTTCGAATCCAATACCTACTGCAAATGGAGAGGTGTCAGAGTCAGGTTTAATGAGATAGTCTTGAAAACTATTGAACCTTAACGGGTTCCCAGGGTTCGAATCCCTGTCTCTCCACCAAATAAAATGGTTAAATTTTTTATATATAGTTAATGTTTACAAATTTTGACAATTTTATAAACGAGTGGAACACAGGACATGATGATAGTAATGATAGTAATGCTAGAAAATACTATAAAGGTGAGCCATTCAATAAATCTTTTGCTTACAATTTAAATAGATTTAGAGAATCTTGGAAAAAGGTTTTTGGTACAAATTGGGAAAAGGAAGTAGATAAAGAAACAATGAAGCGAGTTATTAATAATGTATTAACTTATCCTTCAAGTCGTTTACATATGAGTTTTCGTGAAAAGAAATGGTGGAAATATAAGATAGAATATGAATCTAAGACACATTATAGTGTATTTAGAATTTTTTATGATGCTGAATTGTCACTAATGGGATTATCGGTAAAGAAACCTAAAAGAGATTACCGATAAACTCCAACCATTTTATTATTTCAAGATAAATATATTTTAATGTTTACTCAAAAAATCACATATCTTTTAATGTCAGAATTCGACTAGACATTAAAAAATCAAAATTTTAATGTTTGTTATGTTTTACTTATTACAAGATGGATTATTTCAAGATGAAGAACGATATCAACTTATTCGTAATTTAGAAACTTTAGAGTTAGATTACGAATTAGTGAAGGTGTTACCATTCGTTGAAGATATTAAATTTAAAAAGTTTTCATAATCTTTATCAATAATAAAAATAAAATTATAACCTGCTAATATTGTAGCATTTCTTTTTGCATTATTCATATCAATATTATAATTATAAGTGTATGAACTCTTCACTTCTATAACTAAATTGTATTCTTTTATATAAAAATCGGGATAATATTTTCTATATTTACCATTAAAAAAATATTTTATACTTTTCATTTTTTCAATATTCATCTTATCATTAAATTTAGTTAAAAAATCTAATTCATATGTACCTCTATAAAAAATATTATTGTACACGCCACACCCAAATGCTGATGCCTGTTGTTTTTCAAAAACTTCACTATTTTGCATAGGATATTTTACGCCATATTTTTCTAAATTTGTTTCTTTTATTTTATCTTTAATAAGTTCTGACTGAAAAACACACTCAACACCATATTTTTCTAAATTTGTTTCTTTTATTTTATCTTTAATATATTCAGATTGTGATACACATCCAACTCCATACTTTTTTAAATTTGTTTCTTTTATTTTATCTTTAACATCACCATTTTGAAATGAAAATTCATCACCAAAATTAATTAAACAAGTTTGTTTAACTTTCTCTTTAATATCATTATTTTGTGATGGAAATTCACAACCATATGTTTTAGTGTTGGTATTTTTAATTTTATCTTTAATTTTAATATTTTGAATTGGGAATTCAACACCATAGTTTTCATAACAAGTTTTTCGTGATTTCATATTAGAACACTTTTGAGAACAAGCATAATATCCGTAATTTTTCACACTATTATTATATTCTCTATATGGTAACACTTTTTCAGATTCACAGATATCACATTTAACTTTAATTAATTTAGCACTACCAACATTCAAATCAGATATTCTAATATTAAATTTGTTATACATTTTTGTAAATTTATAACCCTTATCAACATAATATTTTTTATTATTTGGATTCCAAGACATTTCAACAACATTATCAACTATCACGATTTATATCATTGTTTTTATCTTTCAATATAAGTTGTATTAAATAATCTGTCATTGATAAATAATTATCTTTAGATTTTATTTTTAAATATTTGTGTAACTCGCTTGGACAACGGAAATTCATTAATGTCCAATCTAATCCTTCCTTCATTTTCATAACATATACTTTCTTTATTCTATATATAAAAATAAAAATATCAAAAACTTGTTTTTAGTAATTATTTTTAGTTTTTTATTCAAAAATTACTAATCGCCATTGAAGATATGCTATAATTTTTTTATTATTTAAAACTTTCATATATTTGCAGATTAATAAGGACTATGAAAATAAGAATAAATAAACCAGAATTATTATATTTTACGTCTGATAATCACTTCGGACATAGAAATATACTTTCACATGCAAATCGTCCATTTGTTGATTTAAAAGAGCATGATGAGATATTAGTAGAAAATTGGAATAAAACTATACCAAAAAACGGAATAGTAGTTTTTCAAGGAGATTTTGCTATGGGGTTAAAAGCAACAAAATTAAAGTGGCTTTTAGAAACGTTAAACTATGAAACCATATATCTTGTTCAAGGTAATCACGAAAAAGATATAATGAAGAAATTTTGGGCAAGAGAATATTTTGAAAAAATTTCTCAAAGAATAGAATTTGAAATTGAAGATGAAAATGGAAATTTTAAAGATAAAAACACAAAATTTAATATAATTGTTGCAGATCATTTTCCAATGTTGTCTTGGAATAAGAGTTTTCACGGCTCTTATCACACATATGGACACACACACGGCAATATGAAAGAACACCCTTGGAATACAGCATATGAAGTCGGGGTTGATGTAAATAATTACAAACCTGTGTCTTATTTTGAATTAATGAAAATATTTGATAATAGAAAAAATAATTTCACAAATAAAATTAGTAAATTAATATGAAAAAATATTGTATAAACTGTGGTAAGGAAATACCAGAAGGACGAATTAAAGCATTACCTAAAACAACAACTTGCGTTGAATGTTCTCACGTTAAAGTGAAAAAAGTATACCAAAATGTGAACTCAGATGGAGAAGATGTTTGGATTGATTTAGATATAGTAGATGATAAAGATTAATATTTACATTTTTTTATTTGAATTTTTTTTGTATTTTTGTATTATAGTTCTTTTTCATATTAGTTCGACTACACGCTGTCAGAAATGATGGAGGAAACTCAGGACACCATTGCTTAAAGTAGGAGGTTCACCCCGATTGTACTACTGAGGGTGCAACACGAACAGTCTTAGAAGGTGAGCAATTCAATAATAGACGGGTTAGTGGCATAGATAAATGTGTAGATAGAACAGAATCCTGGTTACGGAACTGATATGACTAAGAATGTTTTTAATCATAAACAATTTTAAAATTATAAAAATGACTGAAGAAGAAAAAAAGAAAAAGAACAAAGAAGGAATCGCCAATATTATCACAGTTATTGGAATATGTCTAATCATAGTTGGCATTATAGTTGGATTTACAGATGCTCCTAAAAACTTTGGAATGGCATTTTTCGTTTGTGGGGGTGGCACAGCACTCCAATTTGTTGGTAATTATATGAGAAATGGTTATATCAAATTTTTCAATTAGAAAATTATATATAGAATAAAAAAATTATATGAATTATAAACATATTATTCTATATTTAGCTATCATGTTAGTTCTTGGTGGTATTATAACAAATTTCTTCATAATAAATAATCAAGAAATTAAAGAAACACACCAACAAACAATCACAAATGATTCTGTTCACCAAATATTATTGAAAAACGATTCCATTATTATTGAGTTATTAAGAGAAAAAGAAAATAAATGAAAGTAATAATCACATCTGTAACACAAAGATTTAAATATATTGGCATAGATTTACCTATGACACAATTTATTTCAAATTTAGTGAAAAAATTAAAATTGGAATATGATTGGTTTTTAGAAGTTAAATCGTATGGTGGTACAATTCAAGGTGTATTAAATACTGACAATATTGACATAGGGTTACAAGTAGCAACTGAAATTTTGTCACAAGACGAAAAAACAACAATTATGGTTAGTGTTGGTGAAGTTGAAATAAACGATAAATATCCACACACTAAAATTGTAGGACAAAATAATTCAGAAGGATTTGTTGAACCTGGAAGATTATTGGATAAATTTGTAAAAGAAAGAAAAGTAGGTATTTACAACTTTGAAGAAAAAAGATGGTTATAAAATACGAAGATTTAGATAAACATTTTACATTAAGAAAACATCCAATTAGTCCATTTTATGGGCATATTAGGATACCAAGAAAACTTAAGAAAAAAGTTAAGAAATACGTTGGGGTTCATTGGTGTGGGCTTACAAATGGACAGAGATTATGGCATTATATGGAAAAAGATAATATGAATTATAAAAAATTTTTAATAAAAAAACTTTGTGAAAGTTATTAATGGCACAATAATTGACATAGAAAAGAAATATAAACAAATAATAAAAATTAATATATAAAATAAAAACAAAAGAAATCATGACACACTAGGTACAAAAATTAACAATTGTAACAAGAAAAGATATCACCCCAGGATATCAAATTGCTCAGGCTATTCACGCATCAAATCAATTTTCAGTTGAGCACCCTGAAATTTTTAAAGAATGGATGAAAAATCCATATCTCGCAGTCCTATCAACCCAGGACGAAAATTCATTAAAACAACTTATTAAAAAAGCAAAAGAAAAAGGCATCAAAGTGTCCATTTTTCGTGAGCCTGATATTGATAATGCAATTACTGCAATCGCATTAGAACCTTCAGATGCAACAAGAAGATTAACTTCATCATTACCTTTAGCTTTAAAAGAATTTAGTTTCTATGGTATAGATAAAAATACCAAGAGAAAGGAGGTGAGTTATGCCTAAAATTCCAAGAAAACTTCTCACAGAATTTACTAAGAGTAAACAATTATACTCTAAGAATAAGAAAGAAATAATTTCATTATTTGAAGATACTATCTCAAACAAATACGATAGACATATATGGAGAATTTCTGATGTGGAAGTATGTTATGATGAAGATATGAAAAATATACCAATTGAATATGAATGGATCGAAATATCAGAAGATGAATATGAATATGACATTAAAAACTTTAGAATAAATGCTGATAATTGGAAAGTTGAATATGAATATGATCCTGAATTCAAAGAAAGATATTTCAGATATCAACAAAAGAAATATGAATATCTTAGAGTATGGGTACACGAAGCCTGGGGATGTAGTGGACATGATGATGTATATTACGACTTCTTACTCACAGATATTTTAGAATTAAAAGATCTAAGAAAAGAAAAATTAGAAAAATTAGAAAGGATATAAAAATGACTGAAGAAACAAAAAGAAAATATTACGAAAATAACAGAGTTCATATTCAACACGGCTCTTGGTCAAGAACCTCTACTTGTGCAAAGAAAGATTGTACTAATCATGATAAGTATATGATTTTCGTTGGTGGCTCACAATTATCAAATTTACAAGATATTGTTTGTGAAGAACATTTATCTGAATATGTTGATAAAGCAATCAAATATAGAAATGAATTAGTTGAAAAATGGATTAAAAGTGCTGAGGAAAAAGAATTAAAAGAAGCATTAAAATTAGTTCGTAAAACAAAATTAAATGAAATTGACAAATGAAAAAATTATTAAAAAGTTCAAAAGACTGGGAAAACTATAAACATCATAAAAAAGGTATATATGTTCAAAGTGAAAGTGAAATAAATCCAAAAGAATACCCTTGTATGATGGTTGAAACAAAACTAATTAAAGGTTGTGAACATGTTGATGATCAATTTGTAAGATTTGTTTATATCAATGACTTCCCAACAAAAAATATTAGAAAAGAAAAAATAATGGAAATAGAATTATGAAAAAATTAGAAAATGTAAAAATATTATTCTACAACAATTATTGGGATGGTCCAATATGTGGAATATGTGAATATGAAAATAAAATGTACTACTATAATATGATAGAAGAAGGTGGCATTTTTGTAGAAGAAGGTGAAGAATATGATGAAGATGGAGAAGATATATGGACACCAAGAATATATGAAATTAAAGAAATTGAACCTTGGCAATTAACATATGAATTATACTGGCATAGTATATTCGCAACAAATGTGGGAACAAATACAGAATTTGATAAAGGATTAGTAAACGAAAGATTTAAAATAAAGAAAAATTGGTTTAGTTCTTTACCAAGTTATTATAACAAACAAGAAAAAGAACGAAAAGATATTGATTACTCAAAAAATAAAGTAATTGGAATCTTTGAAAGATAAAAAATATAACAGCCTGTAACAGAACAGTTAAAAAAATTAATATACAAGTTGAGCGGCTTGTAGGAGTAATCCTAAGTATTAATTAAAATGTTTCGGTGTTAGATATTGGTTCTTAAAAGTATGAGTTAAATAAAGTCGCTTAGTATTTAAAGCATTGCCTAAAAAGGAATCGAGTCGGGGGTTCAATTCCCTACCAGGTTGACAAAAGGTCGTAAAGTGATAGGTGTCACAGTTTTATAACTGCTTTGGGAAAGCTGACGAGCATTTCTCCCTTTTGATGACAAGTTGATTAAATTTTAAATTAGTTGCAAGTGATTTAAAAAATATATCAATAGATAGTTGAATGGAGTGTAGGTTCGAGTCCTACTACGATCACAATTTAATTAGTATTAACAAAAAATAAAAAAGACTTATGAAAAATTTAGAAGAAACATAGGTGGCAGTTAGACCTCCTTAAAAATTATCTAGCCAGAGAATTAAAATTATTTAAATAAAACAAAAAAATTAAAAATTATGTTAGTAGATAAAATGAATGAATGGGTAGATAATGAAGATGAATGGTTCATCGATTTCTTAGCAGAAATGACAAATGGTGACAAATACGGAGATGATCTAAGTGGATATTATCCTGATGTTGACTTTGATGGTGATGAATTTGATTTAAGATATTACTCATATAATCGATGTGGTGACTCTGATCAATATTACGCATCAATACCAGTAGAAGATGTTGTCAGAAAATTAAGAAAAGAAAAATTAGATTTAATAAAAAACATTTAAAAAATAAGGAGAAAAAACATGAAAACTTTAGAAAGAACAGAAAACACAGAAAATGTATATGTATATACAGAAACAGAATTAAAAGCAAAAATTAACAAAACACTTGAAAAAATTGAAACTTGGGTGAGAATAATGGATTATAGAATTGTTGGTGATATCAACATATATAAAAATATGCCAATTTCAACTCACAATCTTTCAAAAAATCAATTAAAGAAAGTTAATAAATATTTAAATGGTGTCAATAAGAAAATGACATTAAGAAATGTCAATTCACTTTTACACCTTTTATATAAAACTTTTGAACCAATTGAAAAAGTTCAAATCAGAAAATCTTTGAAAGAAGAAGAAATTCAAAAGAAAAGAAAAGAATGGTTAAAACTTCGTGATGAAGCAGAAAACGCACTTTTGGAATATAAAACTGAAAAAGGTGATTACTACAAAGAAAGACAGAAAAGACAAGAACTTTTCACTTTTTAATAGTTATAGTGTCCAGAGACTATAAATAGTGTTTATAGTCTCTGGACACTATAAAAGGGTGTAAAATGTTTATGAGATAATACTATAAAGTATCAGATAGAAATACCTCGTTGCAAAGGTTAATCTCAATTAATTGAAAAATTTCTATCACACCCTTTTTATTTTAAAAAATTATTGTATATTTGCAACATAAATAAAAACTGAAAATATGGACATAGTTTGTAAAGTATTAAAAGATAATAAAGTATATTTTAAATGTGATACATTCTGGTCTTTAAGTAAAGATTTAGAAAATGCAAAATCACACACATTAAAAACACTTCTACCTGAAGAAGGTCATTTGATAGGAAACTATCTAACGGTTATCAACAAATATTCGGAAAATAAATCTGAATATGATGGGGTTAAAGTTGGTTATGACCAAATTTTAGAAATGGAAAAATATACAATTTTAAAAACCAAACCAGGTGAGTGGATTTATCGATTGAAATATATTAAAGAAACTGATGAAGTTATCGTAGTTGATGCTTCACGATTAGCAAAATTAAAGGAATTAGAAAAGTCCTGTTAAAACAGGACTAATGGCTTGTTAGTTCAATGGTCAGAATGTCGGTCTCTAAAACCGAAGATACGGGTTCGAATCCCGTACTCGTCACATTTAAATTGATAATTCCAACGCCACAAGAAGGCTTGTATTCTCATTATCCACTAATAAGAATGAATCAAATACAAAAACTTCAACCTCAGTTGTACCATTAGGGATTTGTAATGAATTAAAATATTTTTTAGGAAATGTAATTGACAAATCTTTTTGATCAGTATCACACACAGTTAATTCCCAAGCGTTTTCCGCAATAGTTAAGATATGATCTTTAATATTAAGATATAAAATATCATTCTCCAATTCAATTTTTGACATTTTTTTAATTTTTTCAAAAACATCTTTTGGTAAAGAAAATTTAAAATCAGATTTATCTTTATCAATTGCGTCTTTAACTTGTTCAATATCAATATCTAATGTTGCACCTCTTGGATCTCCACCTATCTGATTTAGTCGTAAGAATTTATTTTTAATCAGTAGATTATCAGCATATTCCTCATCATTCATATAAAAAGTACAATTGAGTATTTCATTATAATCGAGAAAATTTCTGATATTAGAATCAAATTTTTTACCATTCGGTATGATATATTTCATTTGTTTCACCAACTCTTCTTTAAAAGTGAATAAATCTTCAGTTTTTACGATAAAGGATTTAAATGCGTTTACATTTTTCTTCTCACCAACTAAGGAATACATTAATATATTGTGGTTATCAACTTTTAATAAAACTTCATCAGAAATACTAACCAAGTCTTTTATTTTATCTAGGAAGTTTTTTAATTGTTCATTTGTCATAGAAAACAAATGATTAACTGCTTGAGTTTTTGCCATTCAGTAAATTGTTTTTATTTTATATCATACTGAATACAATTAGTTTTAAAATAATGTAAGTTTTTAACCAAAAGGATTTCTTCTAATAGGAACATTATTCACAAATGGTGATATATTTTTTGGACTATTACCATACACCTTTTGTCTCATTGCTGAAAAATTTCCTGTAAGTGCAGAACCTGACGTTTCTTCTGCAAATTTCTCAACAAATTGCAAAACATCACCATCCAATTCACTAGATATATACATATCAACAAGATTTTTAAATCCTGGATTATCATAAACTGTCGAAAGTAAAACATTTGTCATAACACAATCATCATTACCAGTTTCGGCTTTATATGTAACATTACCACCAGGTGTAACTTGTTTACTAAATGTTGATATTTCTGTGATATTTATATCATTATGTATTACCATTTTTCTCTTTTTTACCGCTTGTTGAAAATCCTTATCAACTATTAGATGTTTATCACGACTAAGTTTTATACCTATTTTAGACATCTTATCTTCTTTTCTATGTTTATATCTTAAAAATACTGCATTAAAAAACTCGTTATTACCTTCAAACACATTTGGTAAATGTGATAAAAATTCACCACCATAAGTATTATATTCTAATACAGATTTAAACCTTTCAGGATCAAAAAACTCGAATCCAAGTAAATAAAAAATATGAGCAACCTCTTTAATAGAGTATATGTTATTTCTATACATACCTATTTGTTCAAGTTTAAATAAATCATAAATATTTTCAAACATCTCACTATCTCTTTTTATCTCTTCTTTAGATTTCATCAATAATCTGAAAATATTCAACACAGTATAATCCTGTGCTAAACCTTCTGCTAAGTCAACAGCCGCCATTATATAATAATCTTTAACTCTTTGTAAATCAAACAATTCTGGTTTATTTGAAACCCATTTTAATGATTCATAAGGAATAATTAATTTTTTATCAAAATGAGGTATTGGAGTATAATAAAAAGGTATGACTTTCTTCTTAATAGAGTCCATAGTTATTCTATCAAATAGTAATTTATCACCAGTAATAAAATGAAGATCATATTCTTGTTTAAATTTTTCTTCACCACCGATAAGTTTTGTTTCTTCTTCTTGCCAATTTGTTATTATTGCAATTTCAGGTAATGGTATACCTGACACTCTCATTTTTCGTATTTCTCCGATATATGTCACTTTGTCATCAGGGTCATATTTTACACAATCAATAATATCGTCACCTTTCTTTTTCTTATAAAAACCTAAACCTTGTTCTCTTAATTCTCTTAATACCCCAGATTTACTAAAATTATATTTTTTAAGTTTATTCGCCATAATTTGTATCTGAGTATCTTGTCTACCATCAACCTGATGCCAATATACACGCATAGCAGTATATGGGTTTTTCAAAGGATCATCAATCTCCTTTTCAGCACCCACTAATAAATCATGAAATAAATTATATCCGTTAGGGGTTGATGTTATTATGATTTTTGAATTTGATATCGCAGAAACAACAGGTACAATTGCCCCATAATAGTCTCTCACATAATTGTCTGGAATATGGGCGAACTCATCAAGATATAACATATCAATAGTAAAACCAATAGCAGGTTCTTTTGTTCTATTTTCAGATTGGATTCTTGAATTATTTTCAAAAGCGATTGATTTTTCATTCCAATTTACTACACCTTTTTTAAGGAAAAATGGTAATAATCTATAAATATCTTTTATTTTTCTTACAATTTCTTTTACTGTGTTACCTTTATTTGCAACAATCATAGCACCTTTATCGTCATTAAATAACACAAAATGTAATATGACGATTGCTGCTGAAACAGTTTTACCTGTCTGTCTAGAAGCCATCAAAATTGAATATCTATTCTTTGTATATAAATCAATTATCTTTCTTTGGTAATCTCGTAATGTCATATGTCCAATAGTACCATCTTCAAGTTTAATCTTACAATATTTTTCGGCAAAGTAATGAACTGACAGTTTACATTTAATATATTCTTCAAATTCATCATCAGTAAAGGCAAAAGTCAATCCAGCTTTTTTAATTCCTTTAAGATTTGAAAACCAAAGTTTTTCATATCTCTTTAATAATTTACCTAAATTCTCCCTATATTCAATATCCTTAACTATTTCACTTGTTAATATAAATTCTTCAAGTCTTTCCATAAAATTTCTTATTTATTCAAAAATAAAGTCGATATTATATCCTCTAATAATAAAATTTAAATACATTATATCTCTATATGTACCCTCAAAAATATCTATCGATAATGAATATCCTAATTGATCTAATTCTGGAATATATTTTGATATTTGTGTTCTTATCTTCGAATCAATAGTTACAACTGAAACTCTGGTTTGCCACAAATAATATTCTAAACCAATACCAACGTCATCTCCTATGACATCATTCTCACTAGTAAATAAAATCATTTCTAATTTTTGAACAATAACTTCAACTTCATCATCTTCAACAATTTTATTGACTACATATCTTGGATGTCCATCATACCTGATGACTAAATCCTTCACATCATTTAATGCCATAGAAACCTTATTTTTATAATATATATTAAAAAAACTCTTTCCCTATGGAAGAACAAGATTTAGATAACTTTATATCAGTAGTAAATTACATTGGAAAAGTAGATAATGGTATTGCTATTGACTTATCATTAAAAGTAAAGGATGAATTATTTAACATGATTTACTGGTTTGATAAGAATGATAATTACAAAATGTCTATTGATGAAAAATTCTTAAGCAGATATAAAATAAATAACATCTATGAATATAAGAACTATAAAAAATTAGCATTTTATATTCATAACTTTGTAATAAAAGATAAAGAACAATTATTTATAGATTTTAGTCTTTAACTAGCATTAGTATTTTTTGCTCTCACAGAAACTGTTGTTGATGAAATATTTGATTTAGATTGTGTCGATGTTTCATTACTTATCTGTGTCCTTTTAGTAACCTCTGGCTCATTATCTTTAAAAATAATATTTACAGTACTAAACCCATCAGAAACCCTAGGATCTTCATAATAATAAATACCATTTCTATCAGCCCAACCACCTCTAAGTATTGCAAGTTGACTTTTTCTTCTATCAGTTTGTTTATTTATAATAATATCACCCAAAACAGGATCTATACCTAAAAATTCATTTTCATTATAATTTGTTTGTTTATAATCAACTAAAGTTGTAGGTCCTAGTGAAGAAATATCACTATCACTTGAACTAAGTCTATTATCAAATTTTGTAGTTTTATATTTATCATCACGAATTTTAAATGATGTATCTGTTTTTTGTGGAGAATTCATCGAAACTGTACCCCTTGCAATTTTACTTGACTCAACTTTAACACTTTTAGTATTAGTCGCATAAGTAGTTTCAATTACACCTCTTCTTTGTGACTTTAATATTGCACCATCTCTATGATAATCTTCATTAGCTTTACTTATAAATTCAATATTAACAGAATCAATACCATCAATACCTTTCAATCCCCTTATAATATCAGCTTTAACAATTCTGTCATATCTATCATTTTCTGCAAAATAATTAGATAAATAATCGATTATCTGATCTCTAATATTTTCTTCTGGCTCATCATCAAATCGTCTAACATACACATTAGCAACATACATTCTAATTAAAGGATCTAAAATTGATATTTTAGCAGTTATACTAATTGTGCCTTGTTTCTTTAAATATTCTATTACTCTATTTTTTTCATAATTATCCAAATAAAATGCATCAAAAGGTACATTAAAATAATTGACATCACCAACAAAATAATTAGTTATTCTTGGTATTAAAAATAAATACATTTCATTAATGTTAACTTGATCTAAATCACCATCAGCATCAATATCGATTTCTACCATATCTAATGTATTAAAAGCATTTACCTTTGAAAAGAAATTTAATTTTTTCAGATGATAAATAAATTGTTGTGGTGTTGCCAATACAAAATTTCTTGATACATAAGGAATTACACTCTTTGTATATTCTAAACTTTCACCATCAGATGCAAATGTAATATCATTTTCAACAAAAATATCAAACAATTGTTGTGCGGTTAAAATATTTCCTTCTGAATCATACATATCACCAACAAACTCAAAATCATTTACTTTTGGGTTTGGAATATTACCAGCAATACCATCAGTTAATAAATATTTAATTTCAATAACTGAACCTAACGGTGGAATCATACCATTGACACCATTACCAAAATAAACATCTAATCCACCATCAAATCCAGTGCGGGTAAAACAAGCATTTTCATCCTCTAACATATCATATAAATGATCTCTAATTGACATATTGACACCATCGACAAACACCTGATAATCAAAATTATCTATCGTTTGATTATTATCAACAATAACCGCTATCGATTGATTTTTTTCTCCTGTTCCTGTATATGGTTGTGTTTCATATTTGCCTTGAACTATATTAATGAAAAATTGACAACCTGGAGATAATGGATAAATATTTCGATCAGATCCAACCTTAAGCGTATAAAACAATGTATTAGTTTTATTCTTTAATGTAGTATCATTATATATAATAACAGCACTACCTTGAATTTTTTGTTGTATATTTATTCCTTGTTTCAATTTGAACTTAAGAGAACCTTTTGCTGATATTGCTCTTGAAGGATTATGACCCGATATTCTAGCCATATTTAATATCATACGTTTAGTCTTTGACTGTTCTATGTCAAATTGTCTTATAATATTTTTATTATAAAGAATATTCAATCTGAAAAATTCTTTCATTTGGGTTAAAAGTTGACCATAAGGTGATGCAGAATTAAATAATATACCTGATTTATTATAAGTAGATGATAACCAATTATTAACCTGACGACTTAAATTGTTAAAATTTAATTCAACATATTCAAAAATTTTCTCTGTTCTTTTTCTATCAGCCATTACTTAATCTTATTTTTTAACGTTTCACCTATAACTCTTACTAGATTATTCAAATTTTCCTGTTCCACCGTAACGTAATTGTCCAATATTTTAAATTTAAATATGTAAAAATCCTGTTTTTCTCTGGAAATTTCAAGTTCAATTGACTGATCACTACTCAAATTAATACCAAAACTAAAAAATAAAGATTTACAAGGCATTATTTTAATTTTTGGTTCATATTTAAACCCTGTCACAGATATATCAGTCACATCATTTTCATTCAACCATTCATTTACTAAAACCGCAGGGGATTTAATGAATTTAGAAAGAACCTTTATATCATCACCAAATTTATTCTTTTTGAAAATATCTTTTATTTTAGTCTTAAAATCTTCCAAATCTTCAAAATCAATTCTAACATATTCACAATTAATATCATATAAATATGTAAAATAGTTTTTTGTTAATTTATATTTACTACCATCTACTATAAAAATTAATTTGGTATAAATTATATTAATATCATTATACAACACACCATTCATAAATATAATTAATTTTAATTCATTTGAATTGTCTATTTTTTCATAAACTGAATCAACAGACATCACTTTTGTTGAATCAAAACTATTATTTATTGCATTTACTAAATCTGAAATTATTATTTCCATAATTAAATTATTTTATATGTTATCTCATATCTATCATCAAATGATGATGAATCTGATTCATCAACCCTTAATATAGATATTAGAATTCCTTTATAATAACTAACAATTGGTTGACCAACCAATCTATATCCATAAGCCTGTAAATCTATTGTTAGATCTATACCAGTTTTATCTAAAATTGAATATGCTCCACTATAATCACCAATAGCCCCAGCAACATCACTTAAATATAAATTTTGAACATATACAGTATCACCACTTAAAAATAAATCTTCAGTTATAACAACATTAGTAAACCCTGTTTCACACCAAGTTGCTCCTGTTACAATGTCTGTAGTGTTAGTATATACATTTTCATTTGTGTAATAACTATTTGTAAATGTTGATCCAGTAGGATCTGCTACATTATATGATATAACATCAATTGGTAAATCAACATTAAATATATTTGTTTCTGTTATAGCATTATTATAATTAAAATTCATATTTAAATATAATCGTTGATAATATTGTGCAAATCTGGGTTTCACTACAATATCTATTTTTTGTTTAAATCTCAAATCCCTATCTAATACAATTGAGACATTACCTGAATCCGTAGATATGTTATCATTAAGAATTGTTAACAACATCTTATTAGTAAATGACATCGGTACACTATATGATGCACCAGTATTTGAAAAATTGTAATTGTAAGCATCTGAAACTAAAACTGTTTGAATCTCATCATACTCAACACCCACAACATTAAATTTTAATCTTGGATAAGTTCCTGCATTATCAACTGAAATTTTAGCTGTATCAGAATCTATAAATTGATTTGTTTTATATAATGCTAACAAATCTTCCATATTATTCATTTTAGACTTCAATTCGTCCATATTAGATTGAGAATAAATAAGACTTTTCATATTTTGTAAATCCATGTTTATTCTAACAAACTCTTGAATAATATTAATAAAATTTTCATTAACTCTATAATATTTCTTCATCATCTCATTATATAAATCAAATCCAAACATATTATAGATCGTTGATGGGTCATATGTTAATGGTAAAACATCATTATCAATATTGTAATGTACATTTAAATTAAACATATATGATAATCCATCTTGACTACCGTTAGTAACTAATTTCTGATAAGGTGTAATCAAATTATTAATCGAATCATCATCATTTTCAGGGTTATTTAAAAATTCAATACCATAAAGATTTACATATGAGTAAGTGTTACCATCATTATCTTCTTCAATTAATTCATAATACCAAAGAACGGCATTAAAATAAAAATCTGATGGAGGTTGTTCTTCAATTGAAATTGAATTAAATTCGTCAAAATTATTAACTTCTAATCCTGGAATTTGCATTTTATAGTAATGATCTCTATTGAAATCCATATAAGCACCATCTATATTATTTGAATTAAAATCTTCTAAATTTTCAAAATAATCATCTGAATTAGTACCAACATTATTAGTTAGAAGCACACCGTAATAATCACCCTGAAATCTTAACTTATCACCATCTTCACAAAGATATGTTTGGTCATTTGTGTCAAATTGACCGAAGTATGAACCTGGATAATTTGCTGGGTTTGTTCTTATTGGAGAATTTAAACTCTCAGCACCTATAATCTCATCTTGTATCTCATCAGAAAGTAATGGCATTTCAAGATTAGGATAATAATTTGTTGTTGCTCTAGTACCAAATAATACCGTAGGTGTAGCACCCACATGATGTGGTATATAAGCAGTTATCTCTTGTCCTGTTCGTGATGCAGTTTGTATATTTGAAACTTGATTTATCTCACCAACATATTGTACCAATCTATCATAATCTAAATAAATAGAAGAATTTGTAACAGTACCACTTCCACCTTCACCTTGAAAATTATAATCTAACCATATAAATGTACTTGAACCTGTAATTTGAACTTGTCCGACCACATATGTCACACCAGTTGATAATGTTGATGATATTGCAAGAATACCTGTACCTGACAATTGAATTAAATCTCCTATTTTAAATTTACCTTTATCGGTGATAGTTATTTTAGGTGTATTATTTCCACCATATGTATATACACTATCTTCTAATATAGAAGTTATTGAATAATTAATAACTTCACGTTCTTTCCATAAATACTTTCTAAAGAAATTAACATTTGTTGCACTTGCATTTGTATTCTCAAAATCTGATAAATTTTTATCCCAATCAACCTTATGGACACCTGGCTCAAAATCAATTATATTCATTTTTCTACACCATTTCCAAAATATATTTTCAGTTGGTGTAAATCTCTCACCAATATTATAAAAATCAGTATTACCATTTATTCTACTTTCATGTAATGTAGTATCATAGTTAGCAACATAATTTCGCAACGATTCAATCAATTGGTCAGAAAAATCAGTAGGTAAACTTTGGTTCGGATCTGTTGTGTAAAATGGTGCCGTTCCTGTATTATTTTTAGGCAATAAATCTAATTTACTAGTTTTATCTCTAGGTGTTGTCCTTGATGTTTGTTGAGGTATATTTAATAATGCAAATTTTGTGAAATTGATACTATAATCATCACTATAATTTGCTAAATTTAAATCGTGTGCGGCTGAGGGAAAAGCATAGAACGATGTTCCCCTAGTTTTCATTTGTTTATAAAGTGGTGTTCCCATATTATCTTTCTGACTATTTTTTATTATATATAAAAAATTACCATTCACAAATAAATATTAAAACAAAAAAAGAGAGGCATCACTTAACCTCTCTTTTTATGGTAACTGGGTAACCAACCCCCCTATCTTAGTGTAGTTTAACCTGATACAGCAGTTCAACGCATCCGAGTGATTTTTAGCAGTTTAATGTGATACTAAAAATGTTACCACTAACCTCAACCAAGGCATTATTCTTGTGTACCTGATTGGATTATTTCATCTAATTTCTTTTTTCTTAAATATTTAACATTCATTCTTTTACTTGTTTCTTCCATTATAATATCAAGAATTAATGTATAATATTCTTCTAATTTTCTCCTATATCTTTCTTCCTGTTCTTTATAAAAATTTGGTTTGAGAATATTTCCAATGGTTGTTCTTTTTGCTCTTTTTGTTGATGATGCTAAATCTTTAGTTATTTCTTTTGCCTTTTTGAGTAAAATATCAGAAACACCTAATTGGCGAGCAACACTAAGCACATGTCTATTTAACATACCCATTTTTTGATTTTTACTTAATGATTTAAATATTTTCCATTTTTGTTCATTGAATGGATAATATGAAAGCAACACAACATACTTAATTACTCTTACTTCATGTATAGGTAAGTCACCAATCTCATTCCTATTAGTATGCTTTATCTTCGATAATTCATATGAATTATAATTCTTATTTATGTCGATTCTTTCCATAATCTTCTATTTAGTTCCATTCTTATCAATGATATATCTATCTGATAATCAATAATTTTCTTCTCAAATGAAGAAACGATACCACCATTTTTTTCAACTTCACTTATTATATAATCAGTATTATAATGTGCCGTTTCTAACCCTTTTAATAAATTTTGAAGATTTTCGGTCTTTAATTCTTCATAAAATTTAATTGTATTCTTTCCCATTTCCTATTATATTTTAACTTAAATGATCCAATATAAGGCATATGCCACTCATTAGGTGCAATTAGAGACAAAAATCTATTATCATCTTTTTCATATAAATGATATATCTGTCCAATAATTGGCTCAAATCTAATTTCACTTTCATATACTAATTTATTCCAATAAAACTCTTCCTGAAGTTCATCATATTTTTTTCTAATATCATCTAATCTATCATCAAATTCTCTTTGTACTTCAGTAATACCTAGTTTTTTCCAAGATGATCCATCAAACTTAATTATACCATTAAGTTGTACATCACTCTTTTTCTTAGGTAGATATTTCATCAATCACTTCTAATTTATCTTTTCTTTCTTTACGTTTCTTATCTCGCATATAATTATCAGTTAAGTTTAAATAAATAGAGTCCATATCCTCTATTGAAAAATCAAGTCTTAAAAAATCACCACAATTTGTGGCGGCTAATCCACCTGTTGATGAACAATCACCGTATTCACCATCTTTTATACTCATTAACAAATCTAATGCAGTACTCTTTAGTTCAGTCAATGTAGGTATATTATTACCCCATTTCCAATTGTCAATTTCCATAAACTTCTTAACTCTTTCAAAATCAAACCTATCTATTATATAATCAATGTGTTCATCTTCATTATATGTCATTAATTTTTAATTCTTTTTTCATATAGTTCCTTGCTATATCCAATTTAGATAAATCAATATCTAATTCTATATTCTCTTTATTACAAAAATCCACAAAAGTTTTTGTTTGTAAATTTGAAATTGTTTGCCCATCTGAAAGTGCGGCAGGGCAACCACCCAATCCACCAATCACCGTATCAAACCTTCTACAACCAGCATAATATGCAGTATTTAATCTATAATATTCTTCACCCTTTCTTGTATGTAAATGAAAACCAAACTCAACATCATTATATTTGGGTATAACATGATTAAATACATCAAATATTTGTTGTGGTGTTGATATACCAATAGTATCAGATAGTGCTACAATTTTAATACCTTCATACTTAAATAATTCAATATACTTATCTATAAAATTAATATCCCAATAATCACCATACGGATTTCCAAACCCCATTGAAAAATAAATAACAACCTCTTTATTATTTTTTTCAGCAATATTTAGAATTTTCAAAGCAGTATCATATGATTTAGAAATATTTGAATTAATATTTCGTTCTAAAAAAGTATTTGATATCGAAAAAGGAAAACCTAAATATTTTATTTGTTCAAATTTTGAAGCATCTTCAGCACCTCTAGCATTTGCAACTATTGATAATAATTTAGTATTTGTTTTTGATAAATCTAATTTATCAACAACTTCAGCAGTATCTCTCATTTGGGGAATAGATTTAGGAGAAACAAAAGATCCAAAATCTAATGTATCAAAACCAACATCCAATAATAAATTTAAATATTCTATCTTTTTTTCAGTAGGTATGAATATTTTAATACCTTGTAGTCCATCTCTTGGACTCTCAACAATCTTCATAGAAATAAATTATTTTTAAAAATCTCCTCCAGCATAATGACACACTAAATACTGTGGGGTTTGTGCAAGTTTAGTGAATCTTAATCCCATTCCTGCTAATGTCATAACAAAAATCCAATCATGACCATAACCTGACGACCATAACAAATCTTTATTATTTTTATGTGTCACAGCACTAGTTCCAATTGAACCAAACCTCGTTTCAACTACTCTAGTGTGCAATTTCTTAAAATCAGGTGAAGTTACAAGATAATCATTATAAAAAACCCAATCGTATTTTTCCGTATCAAATTGATTTATAATTGTTTCAATATGAGTCTTTCCAATAACATCATCAGAATCAAGGTATGTAATTATATCTCCTGTCGCTTCTCTTAAAGCTGCATTTCTCATTTCACCAGAATATAATATTTGCTTTGGTAATTGAATCAAACTAATATTTTCATCATCAATAAAATGCTCATTAAACAATTGTGTAGTTTTTTCACAACCATCCGAAACAATTATAAGTTCTTTATTCTCGTATGTCTGATTTTTGAACGATTTTACAGCTCGTATAAATTTTTTATCTCTATTTTTTGCGGCACCTGGATATTCACCTAAAAATGATGCCATAATGACAGTAACTTTCAACATATAAATTAAGTTATTTTTAAGTTATATATATTGAAAATAAGGTTTAGTTGAAAATTAATAATCTCTATTTGGTATGGAATAAGTCGGTTTTATTCCAATAGTAGTTGTAGCAAACATTCTAGCATTACCTCTCGATATTCTAAAAGAATCTACATATAGATTTGTTGTTGGTCCTCCACCAAGATTTGTACCAACAAAAAGAGTAGGATTGGTCCAATTAAAATCAAATAAAAATGAATTAGTAGCACCTGTTAACCAATGTGAAATATGTGATACTGATGGATTAGCCGCATATATTGAATATGATTCCCCACTTGGTGTACTTTTTCGAGATATACAAATATGATACCAAGTATGGAAATTAAAGTCATTACTTTGTCTAGAAAAATCTACTATCTGAACGCCAGTACCATTTTGAATTCTCAAATACCAATAACAGGTGCCAATACCACTTGGGTATGCTTGAATAACTAAATATTTAGTAGTATCTGATCTATCCACAATTCCTAAAAAATCAAAATATCCAGTCGTACCACTATTAAAATAAACCCAAAAATCAATAGAATAATCCAATTCTCTAAAATTATATTGTGAATCTGTTCTCGCACTAAGTCCTATACCAGAACTGGTTGATGTGCCCCACAAATAACTTTTTGAGCCAAATCTACTTTGTGATGTTGATTGTGCAACAGCAGTAGAATGTATATCTTGATTTAAATATGATGACTCTCCAAATGTACCACCACCCAAACCAAATGGGTCACCTATCATAGTTTCATTTCCATTAAAATACATTATTGTATGGCTATCATTACCATATGGTGAATTCTTTCTATGTATCATTATTTACCCTCCTTCACAAATGTTAAATAAATTGTTAAATCCGCAGCATTATTATTTGGTGCGCCACCAGTTGCAACATTAACCTTTATGTCTATATTTTGATTTAACTCTATTTTATAATTGGAAGAATTTACATTATTAATCGAGTTGACTATTGACGTACTACCAGTTAAGTACAATGATAAAACGTCAGAACCTTCAATTGTTGGTGTAATAGTTGGTTGAGTGGATGCAATACCAGTATCATCTGATATATGTATAGCATCTGTACGAACTAACGAAGATTTAATATTTCTCCAATTATATCCACCTTTCATCAATAAATCAGATTCCAATAATATTGTATCATTAGAATCAGCATAATTTCCAGGAATTGTAAATGCCTCAACATGAATCATTCCAGGATTTGTTGAATATTCAACACTCACTAATGTACCCTTATCATTTAATGCTGGTCCTGAGGCGGTTATCGTTGTACCATTAATAGCTGTAACAACGGCATAAACGTATGTATCACCTGAAGTACTGGTTATACCTGATAATCTTATTGCCATACCTGGGTTTATAACATCAGTATAATCAGAAGTTGTGGTTATAGTACCCGAACCTGCTGTAGTATTAAAATTAGCAATTGATACCCATTCACCATAAGTAGGAACATATTGTGATGAACCTGTTCCACCTGAAATATATTGATATTTAATAGATTTAATATTACCATAATCACTTATATCACTAAATATAATTAAATCATCATTTGCAATAGTTGTTGCACTATTTGTTAATGTTATAATATTATCTGTTGTGGATGTCGAGTCAATATAAGACAACCACGCTGTAGAATCAGATGTAAATCTAGTGTTAGCAGGTGTTGTACTAGTGATATGATATGCTAATGATGTTTTATTAATATCATTTTTTATTCCTGTTCTTTTCTGCTGATAAACACTACATTTAAAATATCCAGATTGAGTACCCGTAACATTGATTGTAAATCCAGTATATGTGAACATTGTTGGTGTTGGTGATGTTATATTATGTGATGAAACAATACAATTATTAAATGTCATATTTACAGAATCAAACGCATCAATACCAACCACTTCAATAACAGAATTAGTTCCGATACCACCTACAATATCAGAAAAATTACATTTATCAAATACAATATCATGATTACCATCAGTAAAGGTAAATATATGTCTTGAATTATAAATTGCAAAATTTTCAGTTATATTACCTAAACCACTACCACCAAATGCAATATTATAAAATGTTGGATTTCCAGCAGTTACAGTTACTTTTTTAGCCACAACTGGATCATTATCATTATGAACTAAATTGGTGCATCTCCAAACCGCACCAAAACCATAAAACGAAATATTTGTTAAATCCCAAGTTACATCTTCAGTCATATACCAATCACCAGATAAGAAAATATTACCACCTGGATATTGAGCATTTATTTCAGTAACTGCATCTTTAACTTCTTGCCAGGTATTACAATAGAAATTAGGCACATTATCAATAGTATTACCTGTGTATAATAAACCATCAGTATCAGAAAATACGTATCTATTCACATCTGAAGCTAAACTTGTTATTTTGGTTTCGCCACTAACTTCTAATATAAAAGATGATTTGTTCCAATTTAACTTATCTGTTGATCCTTGATTATTTGGTTGTGAATCATCATAATATTGAATCCAATAATTAGAACCTACCGCTGATGCAATTCCTGAACTACCACTTGTTCCATCTGTACCTGATGTACCTGAACTACCTGAACTACCTGATGTTCCATCTGTACCTGAGGTTCCATCTGTGCCTGAACTACCTGAAGTGCCATCTGTTCCATCTGTACCTGAGGTTCCGTCTGTGCCTGAACTACCTGAACTTCCACTTGTTCCATCTGTGCCTGAACTACCTGAGGTTCCGTCTGTGCCTGAACTACCTGAACTACCTGATGTTCCATCTGTACCTGAACTACCTGAGGTTCCATCTGTACCATCTGTACCTGAGGTTCCATCTGTACCATCAGTTCCTGAACTTCCTGAAGTTCCATCTGTTCCTGATCCACTTGTACCTGAGGTTCCATCTGTTCCTGAACTACCTGAGGTTCCATCTGTTCCTGAACTTCCTGACACTCCTGGTGCACCACCTAAATTAATATCCCAACTTGCATATGTTCCTGTTCCAACATTACTACTTGATTGAAAAACAAAACCACCTGAAATTGAATCATATATAGATACTGTCGCATTAAAATAATTATTAATATCATATGCTATTATAGCTTCTTGACCTACTGTCCAGGATAATCCTGTACCACCAGTCAATTCTATCGTTGTTGGATGTGATGTAGGAATTGTAAATGATGTTACTGATGTTGTAGCATATCTATCTGACTGACCATCTGTTCCTGAGGTTCCTGAACTTCCTGATGTTCCATCAGTTCCTGAACTTCCACTTGTTCCATCAGTTCCTGAACTACCTGAGGTTCCATCTGTACCTGAGCCACTTGTACCTGAGGTTCCATCTGTACCTGAACTTCCTGATGTTCCATCAGTTCCTGAACTTCCTGATGTTCCGTCTGTACCTGAACCACCACCACCATCAACACCTGAAGTTCCTGATGTACCATCGGTTCCTGAACTTCCTGAACTTCCTGAGGTTCCGTCTGTCCCTGAACCATCTGCGCCATCTGTTCCTGAACTACCTGAACTACCTGATGTTCCATCCGTACCACTACCTGAAGCACCATCAGTTCCTGAACTACCTGAACTACCTGATGTTCCATCCGTACCACTACCTGAAGCACCATCAGTTCCTGAACTACCTGAACTACCTGATGTTCCATCTGTACCTGAAGCACCATCAGTTCCTGAACTACCTGATGTACCATCGGCTCCATCTGTTCCTGAGGTTCCATCTGTAACGCCAGATACATTTACCCAAAATCCAGTAGAACCGCTATACATCAAATAATCACCATCTTGTAAATTATAAAATGTTACATCAGTTAATCCACTTAAAGAAAGTTCTATATTTAATATTTGTATATACGATGCAAGATCGGATAATTTAATATGTTTTGCATTTACACTATATGTTGATTTATCTACTGGAAGTAATAAATTTCCATCTAACGAGGTTTCTTGTGTTAAGTCTCTTATTCGAATAATATTGGTCATTCAGATCTTTTATATTTATTCTATATATTTAATTTTAAATCTGAAATTAAATATATAGGAAAAAGAATTCTCTTAAATGTTGATAAAATTTAATTTATTTGTAAATGAAGATATTGATAACGAGAAACTGAGTAAAAATAGAAATATACATAAAAACTTAAATGAAAATATGAAGTTAGAAATTGAAAATAATATTGAAAATGATGTTCAAGAGTTCACAAATAAAATAATTAACGAATTCTCATTCATAATATACAAACAACGCAACAGACCAAAGAATTTAAGGGTCAAAAAACTTGAAGGTTACTATAATAAAAGAGATTTTAAAAATTATAATTTAATATATAAGACTAAGATAACAATTGAGTTATCTAATTTTGATATTATTGAAGGCAAATTATCTGTTCATGATAATAAAAATGAAAATAATATTAGAATAAAAATAAATGATGACATAGTATATAATCTCGATAATCCTAATTTTACTGATGATAAATTGATAGATAAAATGAAAATGAAATATCAAAATTATATTGAAAAAAGTTATAAAATAAATTGAAATTTTTAAAAACATATAAATTATTTGAAACTGGCGAATGGTCAAGAGATGTAGATTGGGAATATGTTAAAGATAATCCTGATGATGATAGTGAAGAATCAAATTGGATAAAAGATATGGAAAAAAGATTAACACTTATTCAAAATTCACTTAAAGATGAAGAAATACCATTTGAGATTATCGATATTAAAGGGTTTGATATGTATCAAGGTCCTTATGCATCAATATTAATTGATAATTCGGATAGATATACTGTTTGGTTTTCTGGTGAGGGTGGATTATGGATTGAAAATTTCCCAATAGATAATATGAGTCCGAATGAAAATCCTGGATTTAAAGGCTATGAAGATGAAGTAATAGAAGTAATTATTGACGAATACAAACCAATAAATAAAGAATTAAGAAAATATAACATATAAATGAAAATACAAAAATTTAATACTTTTGAGAAAAAAGACGAATTGAAACCTCTTGCTGATGGTATTTTAGCATTAGAAGAAACAGAAGATGGAGAATTTATTCCTATTAAAGGTCCTGTTGAAATTGAAGCTATTATAGATATAATTAAAGATGAGAGTGTTATAAATAAAATTGAAGAAAATATAACGGTTGATACCGCTATATCTGTTGGTGAAGTTAAAAGAGGACAAATCATTTATTTAACTGCAATGTTAAAAAGATCACATCAAACAACACCTTTTAATCAAACAACAATGGGAGTATTAAAATGTAGAATTATAGATTATTTCTATGGACTTAATAAGTTAAAACAAGTAATGAAAAATAAATAAAGAAAAATGAGATTTAAAACTTTTGAAGGTTATACTGATGAAGAAGGAACAATACTTCTATATTATGGAGAAAATTCACCAACAACTTGGTTCTATATTCAAGATGCGATTAAGGATGGATTATTAGATGAACGATTTGATATTAATGATGATATAATAGAAGAAATTGGTCAAAGTTGTTTTGATGATGAATATATGACTCAAGATGATTTATGTGATATAATAATAGATGATTTTGAAAGTTCTTTACAAAAAATATTTGAATTTTTATTAGAGAATGACATTATTGATGAAGAAGTTTCAGTAAAAATAAAAGGTAATGATGAAGAAGGTGAAGATTGGGAATTTTCTTATGAACCATCAGAAGAATCTAAATATAATAACCAAGTTAGAAAAACAGGAAAAAAATATAACATATAAAAATGCCAAGCACATCAAAATCACAACAGAGACTTATGGGAATGGTTCACGCTTATCAAAAAGGTGAACTAAAAACAAAAGATATGGATAAATCTTTAGTAGATAAAATTAAAAAAATGGCTAAACAAATGAAACCTAATTCAGTTAAAGATTTCGCTGAAACTACACATGAAAATTTACCACAAAAAGTAGAAATGCGAATTAACAAATTTCAAGACTTTTCATTATTAGAATATAATTCTAATGATGGTGAAATAGATATGGCTCAATTATTTAACACTATTAATTCAGAAACAGATACTGAAATTTTAGATGATTTATTTCAAATTCTTTACACAAGAAAAGAATATCAGGAAAAAATTGAAAAACATTACAAAGATGATAAAAATATGTTAAAATTTCCGTATGAAGTTGTAAAAGAACGTGATTTAGGTACAATTGATATGTTAATTGGAATTTTACAACAACGAATAGATAAAGTTAATTCACCTGATTTCGATCCAACAGTAAAAGAGAAACCATTAGAATATCCTAAAATAAAAAAAGTAGGTTATGGCACAAATGGGGAAGAACCTGAACCAGTAGCAAAACAAGATATTACAACAGCGTATAAAAGAACAGGATTAGGTTATAAATTCAGACATATGGAGTCGTTTATGAATTTTTTTGTAAATGAAACTAAGAAAGATGTTAGTAAGGAAATTAGAAAAGAGCTTAATAGACAAGAAAGAGAAAGAAGAATTGAATCAGGTGCAGATTTAAATACTAAAGTTGTGCCAGATAAAAAGAAACGATATAAAAGAAATAAAAAAGTAAAATTAGAAGAAGAAAATTAAAATATTCTTTTAGAAATTAACTTCACACAATCATCAATAGTTATCACACCTGTATCAATGATCATTTCAGGATTTTCAGGAACTTCATAAGGATCACTCACACCAGTAAAATTTAAAATTTCACCACTTCTTGCTTTTTTATATAATCCTTTCACATCCCGTTCTTCACAAACTTGTAATGATGCACTAACATATATTTCAAAGAAATTATCACCAATAATTTTTCTTGCATTATTTCTATCTTCAATATATGGTGATATAAATGCCACCATGACAATATAATTGTCATCAGTACTACTTAATATTTTTGCTACTTCAGCAATTCTTCGAATATTTTCTGTTCTATCTTCTTTTGAAAATCCCAAATCCCCACATAAACCTTTACGAATAATATCACCATCTAAAATAATAGATCTCATATTACTATAATCTAAATATTCTTTAAAATTTTCTGCTAATGTTGACTTTCCTGAACCAGATAAACCTGTAAACCATAAAACTTTCCCCATTTTATATGAACTCTTTTTATGTTATATATATCATCATTATGAGCCAAATCAAAATAAGACATAAAAGACATGTATTAAAAACTATTACTTGGAGAATAATAGCGACAATAGCAACCATACTTATTGTTTTAGCTTTTACTGGAAATCTCGAACTAAGTTTAGGTGCTGGTGCAGTTGAAATCATTATAAAAATGGTACTATATTATTTACACGAAAGAGCCTGGTACAAATATGATATCGGTATAATAAATAAGGAAGAACGTACACGCAAAAACTAACCTAGGGTTGATATAGGTGAGTTGTGTTACGCTTTTATATATTATTGTAGGCAGACATCAATAAACCACATAGACATCATTAAAACCTCTTACAATGTAAATCTTTTTAAATATTTATCAAAAAGTTGAATATTTCCTCGTCTAAAATAATCATTCATATACGACACTTGTGAACTTGTGAAAATATTACACAAATTGGAAAATCCTTCAGATTTGCTACCTTCTTTTTCCTTATATTTCTCAAAAAAGTATTCTTTATGATATTCAAAATTATCAACAAATTCATTATAATCAGTTATATCTAAAAATTTAAAGATTTCAATTAAGGATTTTTCTGTTTCAAAAATATCATCATAATAAACTAATAATTTATCATCAGGGAAAATATCATAAAAATATAATAATTCATAATAATCTTTCCAAAAACTATCAATAGAAACTTTAAAATTTTCTAATATTTTATCATTATCAAATTTTTCATATCTAAAATTATGACTAATAAAAACATCTTTAAAATCTCTCACCAAGAGGATGATCTTTTCTGGTTTATCTGGTATATCCACAACGAAATGCTCTTTCCTAATAATAAATGAACCTGAATTAGTTGATAAATTATATCGTATGTCTGTATCATACTGGTCATTAATATTCTTTCCATAATCATATGTTGGTTTTTTTGAAACAAACTCAATAGCATATCTTACAAATGAGTTACCTGTTCGTGGATATGAAAGTAAATAATTCATATTATTCTATTTTTTTATAAATACAACTTAGTATATTTTCATAATCAAATTCAGGTTTTCTAAGACTATCCTCTATATTAGAATGTGTTGACACTAACTCATACCCCATTCTATTCATAAAATTATCCAAATTAACTGGATTAAAATGCCATAAATGTTCATCAAATCTTCTATGTTTCCAACCCATAAACCATTCTTCTGAAAAGAAATGACACCAAGGTACACTCAAATATACATATTTTGTTTTCAAATCTTTCACAAATTCGATATCTTCAAAATGTTCAAGAACATCAAAAAATGATATAACATCATATTCATCTTCTAATATATTTTCAACAAATTTTATGTTTTTAGGTAAAGGATATCCTGAAACATCATTTCCATAACAATTATCTATTGACAAATTACAAACTTTCAGAAAAGAGCCATTACCATAACCGACATCCAATATCTTATCAATCTTATCTTTTATAACACCATACATAAATCCAACTCGTAGAAATGACATTTCATCGTTGTAAATACCATATTTATCATATCTTTCTTCAATATAACCAATATCATATGTTTGTAATTTCTTTATATCTTTTTGATATATAACACCATCACTATTTATTTCATATAAATCTTTAAAATCCATCTATCTCTATTTTTTTTACATCATCATAAACTTTCATATTCACCATTTTATAAGATATATTTTTATCATTCAGCAATATCCAATTATCAACACTATTGAATGATATTTTATTTAATGCTGTCACTATTGGTGCAGTATGAACAGCAATAATATTTTTACAACCTATTGATAAATTTCCAATATCTTTTAATGTCATACCCTTTTCTATTGTTGAATCAACACCTTTTATTTTCTCTGTTGTTATTACACTATAACCAACATCTCTAAGCTTATTAGCTAACACAACAAAATCATTTGGAATATAAGAAAATTGACCAGAACCACCGTGCGAATTTATTATAAAAAAGTCATAATCATCATATCTACGTTCTTCTAAATCTGGATGATAATAAAAAGTATCTTCTATATTACTGAATGTGTGTTTCAAATTGTTTCGTTTTGCTAAATCATTATAAAAATGTAAATAAAACTCATCATAATAATAATATTCTCCCTTATCTTTTTGTTTCAAATAATACTCCACCCAAACATTATTTGCTTGTATCCACGTATCAACACTATCTGTTAATTGTTGAATACCAAACAATTTAATATCTTTATAATTATGGTATTCCAATTCTTTCAAATAATTAGGTCTACAAGAATATTCAATATTAATATCATTATTTTCAATAATATTATTAATGAAAATTAAGCTATAAATATTATCACCTAAATGATATAAATTATGCATTTTTATCTTTCTCATACTTTTAAATCATTTTTCATCATAATTTTAACCAATTCCTTAAATTTAACAGTAGGTTCCCAGCCCAACACATCTTTAGCCTTTGTTGGATCACCTAACAATAATTCAACTTCAGAAGGTCTTAAATATCTATGATTAATTTTAACCATCGTTCTATCTGTTTTTTTATCAAACAAAATCTCATCAACACCTTCACCTTGCCATTCAGGTTCAACATCCATATATTTGCAACACTCTTCAACAAATTCTCTAATTGTATGCGTCTCATTTGTCGCCAAAACAAAATCATCAGGGGTGTCATGTTGCAATATTCTATACATACCTTCTACATAATCAGGAGCATATCCCCAATCTCTTCTTGATTCCAAATTTCCTAATTCAATAGGTGGACCACCTTTCACCCAATTTGACAACCCAATTGTGATTTTTCTTGTCACAAATGTTTCACCTCTACGTTCACTCTCATGATTAAATAAAATACCATTTGAAATGAACATACCATACGCTTCTCTATAATTCTTACAAATCCAAAAAGAATACAATTTTGCTACACCATAAGGACTTCTCGGGTGGAACGCAGTTTTTTCAGTTTGAGGGGACTCTTGAACTTTACCATACAACTCTGAGGTTGATGCTTGATAAATTTTAGCATCTGGGCAATGTTTTCTACATGCTTCTAACAATTTTAATACTCCAATAGCATCAACTTGTCCTGTATATTCAGGCAATTCAAAACTAACTGCAACGTGAGATTGTGCGGCTAAACTATAAACTTCATCTGGTAAAACTTTTTGTATTATATTATCAATTGATAAACTGTCTGTCATATCACCATAATATAATTTGAAATTGGGATTATCATAAATATGATCAATCCTTTTAGTATTTATTGAACTTGAACGTCTAACAATTCCATAAACTTTATATCCTTTTTCAAGTAGTAGTTCTGCTAAATAACTTCCATCTTGACCCGTAACTCCTGTAAGTAATGCTTTCTTCATTCATTTTATTTATTTTTATATAAATATCTTATCAAATACTTATCGTACAAATATTGATTATATCTTTTAAATAATTCATCAAATTCATAATTTTGTTCATCTGTCAATATTGTATGCAATTTTTTCTTTTCACTACTTTTTGAACCCGCATAACTCATATAATTCTTTTTGGAACTTTTTTCAAATTGTAATATTGTTTCCTCATCAAAATCATAATCATTTTCAGGTAAAAGAAAATCTAGAACATTTCTTATTGTTTCATAAGGGTTTTTAATAACATCCTCATAGTATAATAACATTTTTTTACCTCTATAAGTTTCATAGAAATTAATTAATCCATAATATTCTTTAAAATAGTGTTTCTCAGATTTATTTAAATGGGAATATATAAAGTCAACATTTGATAATGGAACATCTCTAAGATTATGTGAAATAAATACATCTTTATAATTCCTTAGAATTAAAATCACACCACTAACATCAGGTAGGTTAACTCTTTTTAAAAAATGTTCCTTTCTCAAAATAGGTTCACCATTTGCATAATTACCATACACTCTATAATGACGTCCACCACAATCTAATGTTTTTTTATTTGTTATTTTTTCAACACAATATCTAATAAAGGAACTTGCGCTCCTTGGAAAAGATAACATATAATTCATTACTCTAAATTATTTTTTATGTAATTAGATACAGATTCGGATGATAAGTAGTTGTTATAATATTCTTTACTCTTTTTGTGTAATTCGTCCTCCTTTTCTAACAAAGTATTAATAAACTCAATTGTTAAATCACCCCAATTCTTAATTTTTATCGCAGGTGAATTTTGATAATACCAATGATTAAAATTTGGATTCTCAAAAGGATATGAACTTATAACTATACAACCTGATTCAAAAGATTCAAAATATCTAAATGATTCAGGAACAACAGCACCATTAGGAACAATTGCTATTTTGGTTTCATTTAAAACCTTAAAATACTCTTCAGTACAAAAACCCTGACCAAACCCTCCAGTTATTTGTACGTATGATTTAAAATTATCTTTTATCATCATTAATTGTTGAGCCATCTGACTTCTATTTGGTCCTAATTGACCAGAAAAAAATAATTCATATTTTCTTTCTTCAATAGGTTTATGTTCTTGCTCTGCATAAATATATTTACTTTCTGGTTTTGGTAAAGATTTCATACCAAGTTGTGCGCAATAACCACAAGGAATTGGAAATATTTTCTTTTCATCATATAATCGTTTGTGATTATATGTTCTAAAAACCTTATGTAATTTATCTAAAAATGGTGGAATTATACCCGCCTCATCAGACAACATCAACATAACATTCTTTTTTCCGTCTCTAATTGTACCTCTAAATTGCTCAATTTCTTGTGGATTATTAGTCCTTGCAACAATAAAATGATAATCATCAGAAACATCTTCTAACTTGTTTAAAATTTTAGTTAGATAATCAGTTTCACAATTATCCATACTTATCATTGGTGCAAATGTATATTTCATATTTTATAACATATTTTTTAACTCATCAGAGTTTCTTTTAATGTTTATAGCGTCACAAGTCTTATATTTATTTGTAGCACTGTAATCATTCACCACAATTCTTTTAGCATGTAAAAGCCCAAATATAATCTTATGATATTTTAATCCAATTTTTTGTAATTGTTTTAATGTTTTTTCTTTATATTCTTCAGTCCTTGATGTAGTAATAATAATTTGGGTTTTACCTTCATCATATAATGAATTTAAATATTTTAAATTTTCTTTTAACGCATCAGTTTCACCCCAATATGGTTCAAAATATTCTGCCGAATTTTCAACAATAACACCGTCCAAATCCATAAACAATGTCTTATATTCAGACTTATAATTATCCCATTCGGTTAAAGTCCCCCAATCAATATAATTGTCTGCTAATAACACCTTCACAGGTATATCATCTAATATCATAGATTGATAAATATGAGATAAATAAATATTATCATATTTATTAACCTTATTATAATATTTTTTGAATATTTCAACATCTTTGAACATATATCCACCACAAGAAAACAGCGAACCAACAACTTTTTTCTCCACAATACTATTCACAAATCCATCATTATCAACAGTAACATAACCTTTATTTCTTGGATTTACACTATCAATTAAATTTAAATCATAAATAGATATTGTGTTACCTTCTTCTATTTTTGGTAATTCAAAATAATTATCAGAATCTTTTATCAAAATAAATCCTTCAACATTATTATCCACAATAGTCTTATAAATTGTCTCTGGTTGACTTTTAGTGGGCTCTTCCAAAATATAAATATGTATTTTATCTTTATTAACATCAATTTTTCGAAATTCTTTAAATATTAATTCATCGACATTATACTGTTCATAATCTTCTCTTAAAACTGATATATAGATGTTATCAAAAAATTCTAAATTTAACCCTTTCACCGATTCTAACAACATAGAATTACCATTTGGATGTGTCAACATCCATTTCTTTCTCATACCAGGAAATCTTTCAGATTTACCCGCAACTGGAATTAATAAGTTTTTCATACCTATCTATATTTTTTTTTAAAAAATTAAATATTTTATCATCATTAACATATTGCATAACTCTCAGTAAGTTAATATATTGAAATAATAGATAAATATCATTATCTATATTCAATTCTTTATTAATAATTTCATCTATATGATCTAATACTATATTTATTTTAACGAAATCATATTCGAAATTTATAAGATTAAGGCTCCATTTAATTTCAGAATCTTGCTTCATTTTAATAATATCATTATATGGGGTTTCAATAAAAGAATCAAGAAAATCTATCAAAATTATCTTCTTATTATAAACATCAAATAAAACATTAGATAATGTCAAATCGCCATGATTTACACCATATGGTATTTCTTTTATGTTTTGAACACATTTTATCACCAATGAATCATTTATCACATAATTATTTCTTTTACAAATAGTATTTTTAGATATTTTAGTTTTAATATCGGCAAATTTCTTCAATATTAATTCATTATCTAATAATTGAATTTTTGAAGATTTAATATTTTTGGTGATGAAATTTATTATTATTTCGGTGAAATACTTTAAATCATACTTATTTGAGATTTCAAAAAGATTTACAAAATTATGTTTATTATAATATTTCATTTTAAAATAATATAATCCTTTTTCATCAAAACCATCTTCAAAAATTTCAGGAATTTCAACATTATCATAAATGATTGGAAAATTCTCTTGTTTTTCCTTTTGATTTCTCAATCTTTGATTATTATCAATTGAATTAGATTTTTTTATAACAATATCATTTTCAAATAATACTGAGAATCCTGAGTGTCCTTTTATCATTTTAGAAAAACATTATTAAATTTTTCCATTACTACCAATGGTGAATATGACTCAGAATATGCATCCCAATTTTTGGTAGAATCTGGTTTAAATTTATTAATAATTTCATACACATTATCATCATTATATACAATACCTTTATCCCCTAATATTTGTAAATGAGCATAGTCATGCTTATGACGATAATATTTTTGTGCATTATTTCCACTCCAAGTTAAAACAGGTTTATTCTTTATTGAAAATTCCCCAATAGTTATACCAAAACTTTCACCATTTAAACGAGCATGTAATAATGCGTCACAAGTATTAATATATTTAACTTTTTCATTTAAATCTGTTATTGCAGGTAAAAGAATTATTTGTTTATGTGACTTCAAACCAACCCCGCATTCGGGTGATTTCTGTCTAGTATTAACAAACACAAAATACATATCATCTCTTTCATCAACTATCCTATTTACAGCATTTACAGTAAATGGTAAATTAAATGAATTAATATTACCATATCTACCAAAAACTATGGCATCCTTAGGAATATTTAATTGTTCTCTCATATCTCCTTTAACATCAGGCAAATTTATCATATGTGGAACATACGGATATTCACCACCTGTCATCTTATTGGATAACCATTTAGAAACATAAGCATAAACATCACCGTGAGGCTCAAACATTTGAAAAACTGCGTGAACACAAGTCTTAACATTTTTAGAAAGAACTTGATCTTTCACACCAGCCTTTATTGTATATAAAACATCTATATTACAATCTTTTATAATTTCTTCTGCATGTTTCCAATTTTCATAAAAAAATACCCTAGAATTAAATCTATCTTTGAACTTATTAATTATCTTCTCATTATGTGGAAAATGATGTTTAACTTTTGTTAAAATATAAGATTCGTTACCTAAAAATTCTTCATTATAATGGGCATAGTCATATAATGCCACTTCAGTACCGAGTTCACTTAGTTGATTTGTTTGAAATATGACTCTCATTATTTTAATATTATATTTTTGATTCCCTCATTACGTTTGATCTGAATTGCCGATGCGGTTACCATATCGCCAACAGGTTTACCATCATTGATTACTATTCGTTCACCTCTATTCAAACCCATAACTAATTGGTCATAAAATATTCCAAGTTCTAATAATTGTTGTTCTGTAAATTTTCTCATAGATTCCTTTCTACCAGTTGTCAATATTATTCTGTGCCCTGCGGCTTCCCACTCATTTAATTTTTCTATTGTTCCTGGTAAAAGTGTTGGTTTAGATAATATTTGAGTTGATAGGTTTCCTTTGTGTTCTATTAGACATCCATCAATATCAAGAAATATCGTCTTTTTCATTTCCATATTATTTGTTTATTTTTATTCCTGTATATAATTCAAATTGATACGATGCTTGAATTTTAGATAACATTTTTCCTGTTTCAGTATCTACGATACAATCAATAAATTTATTAGATTTATCAACCAAAATATTCGTAACTGGTGTACAATTAAAAATAATGGAATCTTTTATTTCTTTTATACTTTCCCAATTTTTTCTATTTATTATAGAAAAATCAATACCTAATTTTTTTGCTGAATATTGAACTGCCAATGAATATCCGCCTTCACCTAAAATAAACATACTATCTTTAGTATAAAAACCTTTAACAACTTCAAGAACTGCTTTTGCGGCTAAATAATCTGTATTATAAGCCTTAAGTTTTCCATCATAATTCAATATAGTATTGGCTGAACCGATTTCAAGAACTTCTTCACTTATCTCATCAACATATTTTAAAACATCTTTTTTAAATGGCATCGTTATTGCAAATCCTTTAAAATTCAAAGTTCTAGCAGCGCTTACAGCATATTCAATGTTTGATACAGAAAAAGATTTATATATTGCATCAATATTATACTTAGCAAAAAGTGAATTAAATAACACACATCCGTTATTACCAGCATTTTCAGCAAAAGACCCAAAAATCATCGTATCTTTATTTATCATATCTCTCTCAGATTTTTTAATTTCTCATATAACTTAACTTGAATCTTATTATCTATATCGACAATTTTATATTTTATTTTTTTAAAATCCTCATTATCAAATAAATAATGTCCACAAACCTCTACTAATAATTCTTTATTATCTTCAGGTATAAAATCTGTAGGAAACCATTTAACCCACTTTTCAGATTTAAAACATATATTATATAGTTCTTGCTTATCATACACACTCAAATTATCTAATATAACCTGAGTTTCAAAAACACCATATTCAGGTGCAATGTTTATTGAATCTAAACCTAAATCAAATCTTTTTCTAATTTCTTGATTTGTCAAATAATCACCATTATGCTCTTTACTTAACAGACCATTTGTGTGGCAAACATTTACCATTTGTTTACATCTTTCTTCATTAAAAATACCATGATTTTCTCTACCAATTAACTTTGTTCCAGATTGAATTACACCATAAACAACATTATTATATATGTCACCCAGCATATCTTGTAATCTTTTAAGAAAATAATCTAAAGTTTCAGCAGAATAATATTGTATCGATTCCTCAGTACCAACCTCAAATTTACAGTTGTTATTTATATGATGAATAAATTTAATACTTTCAACAGTCTCATTTATCGCATCATCTACCTCAGGATATCTTTTCCACGGATCTACATGAACAATATCTAAATTCACATCATTATAGAATGATATTGAACCGTTATCATAAAATTCACCTTGACCAATACCACCGTGATCCCGACAAACTAATACTTTATTTGTTTTACCTTTAACATAATTATAGAAAGATGATGTATTCCAATTATTTACATATCCACTATCATAATCTATTTGTCGTCTTGATGCTATGAGTCCAATATTATATTTTTCTAGTTCACAAAAATTTATTATTGAATCTACAATATTTTTACTCATCGGACCGATATAAAATCTACTCATCATAATTTATTCGTTTGTTTTAAATACCATTCTTTCTCTTTTCGGTATATCTCATCATAAGAAATATCTTTTTCATGTGCTGTTAAAATACCAACTTGATATTTCTGATAACTTCTTTTAGATAAAATTGTCAATCCATGTCCACCTTCTGAAAAAGGTAAATTTATAATATCAAAAGTGCCATCATTAAGTTCATTATATAATTCCAAAACAAATTTTCTACAACCTGCGTGAGTATATGTATCATGAAATGCGATAATACCATCCTCTATCAAATATGGATATACTTTTAGAAAATCATTTTTAACACCATTATACGAATGATCACCATCAATAAAAGCGAAATCTATTACACCATTGGTATCTTGTAGTAAAATCTTATTAAAGTCATCTGAAGTTGTATCTACTTTTGTTAATTTAAAAGTATCTCTTTTTGCACCAGAATTTAAAATTGTTTTTTCCGCAACATCCATTGGTGGCGCATTAAGTGTTGTATATACACCAATAGGTTCAAAATAATCATACCCAAAAACTTTTCCACCAGTCATTCTTGCAGCATCACACAAAAACGCAGTCGTCTCACCAAATTGCACACCTATTTCAACTATAGTTTTATACGAACCAAATTGACGATAAAAACTCACCATGATGTATTTTTACATTTTTTATTTTTCTTAACATATTTTTATTTTATTTTTATTTCATTTAACATCTTTAAAGAATGAAAATATAGTAAATCATCAAAATTATCACTATGTAATGGAGCCATATTCATATAGATTATGGCTGTTATTTTTTTAATTTTAACTAAATCATATCCATTAGTTATAATCCATTTTTCATAATATTTTTTAAATTCTTCTAATTTACTATCAACCTTATATGCGTATGTGATATAATTTCCTTCTTTACTAAAAGTATAATTATTCTGATCTTTCATTAAACTGTACGACATAATAATACCACCATACATTTTTGCCAAATCATAATAAACATCACCATAATCATTAGAATCTCCAAAACTTTCTCTCCAATCAATCAAACAAAAATTATCATAATATTCATTATATAAAACATTATCAAACTGCAAATCCCCATGATATAATTTTGTTGGAAATCCATCAAAGATATCATCATATTCTAACGAGTCTATCAAATTTTCACACACTACATTATTAATAATATACTGACTATGAAAATAATCATCTGTTTTATTATTTTTAAAACTTTCATATCTCTTAATTGTTTTATCCTTATAAAATTTAATACAATCATCACGCAAATTATATTGTTCTACTAACCATAAATTTTCTTTTGACCATTCTAAAAATTTCTTCCATATATCAATTCCAGTATTATATAATGGTTTACCATCAAACCATTCATATGAAAATGTATGTTCACCAGAAAATATAATTTTTGGTATTAATTCAGATATAATAGTTGTTCGATAAATCTTCTTTTCAACTGTCTCTTGACTAAATAGTTTAATAAATTTACCATTGATTCTATATACAAATTGACCGTTAACTTTCGGTATACCATAAATTTCTTTATCGAAAATTTTCTTAGCTTTTAGATAATTATCAATAGTTCCAATATCATACCAATCTAATTCTTTAATTGTGAAATTATTATATTCCTTAATATCATAAAATGCCGACACCATCTCACCACTATTACCTATATTTTTTTGTAGTTCTTTCCAAAAAATATCATACTCTAATATTGAACATAATCCAACAAATGCTAACCCATACCCATCAATAGATTTATTTTTAAAATTTATAATATTATGATTTCTATCAACATCAACTGTTGAATATTTTTCTGGTAAACTTGTTTGATATACACCTAACCAATTATTATCCAATTCAGGCAATTCACCATTTATATAACAATCTGATGTGATAAAATAGAAAGGTCGTTGTAAATGTTCTTTACAAGCTAACAAGCTTGTTCCTGGTCCACTAAATTCACCATCATAATCCTGAACATCAACAAAAGTAATATTTCTATCTGAATGCGCTGCTGAACAATACTCTTTTATAAGTTCAGATTTATAACCTACCGCAACAACTATATCATATTCTTTTGGTGTTTTATTTATAATATTTGATATAACAGCTTCATTATTAATTGGTAGTAATCCTTTATTTATAATCTTTGAATAATTACCCATTCTTGTACCTAAGCCTGCCGCCACTATACATAATGCTGGTATCTTATGCTCTCGTTCTAATTTACCATCTTTTCTATTGGCATCATCAGATATTCTAATAACATCATCTACTTCAGGTGTTGAAACTTCTTGTAATACAATATCTGTTATTGCTATAACTCTATGTTTTCTTGGTGGTTTAACCGTAAAAAAATCACCAGCCTTCATTATAGTTTTATCAATCACACCTTCATCATTTTCTAACCAAATTTCTGCGGTTCCAGAAACAATGTAATTTGTCTCTAATTTATGTTCATGATATTGATAACTTGTTCTGTGTGATGAATTTATATAAATTCTTTTATAACAATATCTATCATTTAATTCTAACCATTCTTCTTTTCCCCAAGGTTTATATACAACTTTCATTTACAAATTATTTTTATTTTCCCAGTAGAATCTTTCAACTGGATATAATTTTTCTAATGGTAATTTAGTGTCCAACTTTCTATATGTTGGTCCACCATCTTCACCAATAGGAATATCATATTTCTTACAACAGAACTCATAATTAAATCTGCTGTATTTTGAATTAACTTTTTTAGAACCAATTAAGATATTTTCAGGATCTATATGATTTTCAAAACCAGGTGCGTAAATATTTTCAAATTTACGTTTGTAATGTTTCATATATCTAAACTCAAAATCACCATCTTCTTCACCAATACCCAAAAATCTTTCATCAAACCATCCAACAGTTTCAACTTCGTTTCTATCTAAAAATACTGCACTCCAAGAATTCATTTTAAATGAACCAATATTAGTATTTTTATCAATAAATTTCCAAAAATCGGAAGTTAATGTAATATCATCATTTAAAATAAGATTTAGATTAGTGTCAGAATTGACTAAAATTGAGTTCCACAATTTTGATAAAGAACGAAATTCCATAAACATAATAGGATAAATATTTGAATACTTAGATATAAATTCCAAAATTCTACTTCTATAATTTTCATCAAAATCTACATTATAGTTACCGTTTATAGCCAAAATAATATTTGAGTCAGGTTTAAATTCTTTAATACTTTTTATCAAAGGCACCAAAAATTTATCAAACCTAAAACTATATGTAGTTATTCCAATATTATATTTATTTATCTCTGGTTTGCTCATTCGTATTTCTTATTCTTTTCACAAAATAATGTTCACAATCATCATAAATGTTTACAGAATGACAATCATATTTCTGTTGTCTTATATCACCATCAATATCATAATTTTTATGTTCATTCAATTCAAAAAGGATTCTTGCTAAAAATCTTTCGGCTGTTTGACTATCATCCTTGGTTCTCATAACTATTTTCTGAAGATACCCATATAATTGTCCAATCTTTTCTGATCCAACAATAAAACTATTTGCCCAACAAAAAGTTGTTTCATTGATTCTATTATTTAACTCCAAATTATCCAAAACTTGATTAAATATTCTTAAATGAACTTTCCATTCAGTAATATCTTGTCTATAAGTAAAAATAGTACAAGCCTTAACATTCTTTTTCTTCAACTCATCAAAATCATATTTATTCTTAATTACCATAGTATCTTGTGTGAACACATAATAATCGTGTTTATCTACCAGATTATTTTCAATCAGATATCTACAACCAACTTGATAACCACCTAATTCAAATTTTGATTCAATATCATTAGTTATAATGATAGAACCATGTTTCTTTAATTCCTCGTCAATATCAGACAAATATGTTGAATTATTATCCACAATTATGATAGTCGCATCATCACCATACAATTTTCTTATATTACTCACATAATATGTTATTGTATTTGGTTTTCCTCTGAAATATTTATTTGTGATCACAAATGCTATTTTCATAATTTTACTTCTTTTTTATAATGCACATTTTATCATTACTTTCAAAAACACACACATCTATATTATTATTTATATAATCTATTTTATCTTGACTCAAATATCTACTCTCAAATCTCTTATTAACTAATTTATATAAATCAGTTTTATTTACAACATGTAAATCTTCAATGAAATAAATCCCACCACTTTCTAAATGTGGAAATAAATTTCCAAGGGATTTTATTATTGCATCTTCTTGATGGCAACCATCATCAATAATAAATTTTAATTTAGGTATTTTTGTTATTAATTCTTGTAATTGTTGTTCATTCTTCTGGTCAACAACGAAATTGGTTATTTTATCTGTATTTTGATTTGTACAATCTACAATATCAATTCCAAAATAATTACAATTTTCAAAATATCTATTCCATGCTCGTATAGATGCGCCAGGAAAATATTCACACCAAATACCTATTTCTAAAAAATTTAATTCTTCTTTTCTATAAGGCTCAAAATATTTCTCATAAACTGCTGTATAATTGTGAGAAATATTGACATCTGTTCCAACGTGACAAAAATAATTCCCTTTGTCTCCACCTTCTTCATTAAATATTTCTGTTAATGTTTTTTCCATAATTTAGTAATTGCTTTTTTCATATTATCGTAATTATCTTGCTCTATCTTTAAAAATTTATCAAAAGTTTCACTCTTTTTAAACACATTAAAATACTCATCATAATTATTGATAATTTTTCTTAAATTATATATTATACCACTATAGTCTGACCACACAATAAATTCGGAATATGGAATATGTTCTTTCAATGGTACATCTTCACTTAGTATAATCGTTCCACAAAGTAAAGCAGGTAAAACTCTCAATTCCTCAAAGGTGTGATGATGATCAGTTTGATGAATATTTATTAGAACTTTAGTATTCTGATAGATTTTTTGTAATTCGGTTTTATCAAAAACGTCTCGTATATTTTTGAAATTCAAATCAGTATTCTTAATATTATTAAGAAACATCTTTCTTCGTTCTTGATTTATATCACCGATTAATGTTATACTATCATTTTGTCTATTTTCAGGAAATTCAGGCTTATATATGAAAGGTGCAATATAAATAACGTTCTCAATGTATTGTTCAAATTGTGGTGATGTACTTATATTTTTAATATTTGGTTCGCTATATTCTATCACCAAATCTAATGATCTATAATAATCATATTTATCAATTCTTATTAAATATTTATCATCAGAATTAGGTACAAAAATATCACCACGAATAATGTCTGTAACACTTCTACCACCCTCTTTAACAAGAGTATGTTCAAATTGTATATCAATTCGGTATGTTTTATTATTGTTATTAAAATTTGTATGATAACCACCTAATACAATATTAATTGAGCAATCTAATTCTTTTAATACGTTCTTAATCAAATTCACATTATATAAGTAATATTCTCTAATACTTATATCATGATTCTTATTATAAAAAATGTAACTATTTCCTATTTTATCTATCATACATATTTTTTAATTATATTAAAAGGATTATAATCAATTAGATATTTTTCCTTTGAACTTCGAATATCATATTTTTTATCACTATTTAATATATCTTTCAAAACTTGTATAACATTCTCACTATTAATATCCAAAAATTCTGAACTGTTTGGATAATGTTTATCTACATCTGGTGCACCATAATATAATGGTATAGTTCCACTTAATATAGCATCATTAAATTTTTCAGTTATATAACCATTCTCTCTTGTATTTTCCATACAAATTGAATACTCATACTTAGATAACCCATCTAATTTATTTGATAAATAACCTTTGTACCTAGGATCTTTTAAATCCCAACCTCTTGTATTCCATCCCAATCCATACATATCAAAATCAATATCACTATTGAGCATTCTTTTAACCAAATTCTGTCTAGGAATATATTGTTCTTCACCCTCTCTATTTGATATTATGATAGATAATTTTCTTGTTTTTTCAAAATTAGAATTGATTATATTTTGTGTATTATTTTCTTTCCATTGTATTTCACCTTTTTGAGGTTTATCCCATAAATGATGCAACATAACAGAAGGAGAAAAAATAACATTTTTTTCTTGAAAATTTTCAGGTTTATGATAAAAAACATAATCACAATATTTAGGTAGATTTTTATCATAAAACCCTGACCAAGATGGTTCCTGTATAAATCCAAAAACCTTTGTATTAGGTTTTATTAATGTTGAATTATATTTATTAAATATTATCAACACATCATAATCATTTACATATGTAAGTTCAACATCAGAAAAATCATACCAAATATCCTTAGTAATTTTGAACATGTTTATATCTGAATTATAATTACTAACAACTTTAAACTTCATAATAATTTTTATTTTTCTAATATTCTATCACCAGTTAATGTGAATATCGGATTTTCAAAATGCCGAGTATTTGAAGAAAAATACCCATCAACCATAAAATTGATATCATCAATGGTTATATAATTTGTTAATTTCATTAAAATACAATGTAAAACAGATTTGCCCCATATTTTTTCATTTAAATTTTGAGATCCTACAATCAATTCATCAATACTTTGTATGAAGAAATTTAACATTTTTGTTGGTATTATAAATAGATTATCACCAACCTTCATAAAACTATCCCATTCAGTTTTTATATCTTTGAAACAAATGTTTATTTTGTCTAAATCAACATTAAAATCAAATATACGTTTTTTAAATATTATGTCAAATCTCGTCAAAACAACAAAATCATACTTATCTGGATCTATCATCTTTAACACACCATTAGTAGTTTTTAAATTTCCAACCTGTCTATTATTCTTAGTGTCAACAAACTCTTTGAAAATCGGAGTATTATCAACAAAGTGATATTCTTTTGGATTATAAAAACTTATAAGTTCCTCACGTCTATCAGTATCATAACTATAAATAAACACATCAACATTATTACCATAAATTATAGTATCCTTAATATTTGAATTTTTAAAATCTATTCTATTAGGTATATAATGAACACCCTTCAGACATAATGCAATTTTTTTATCTAACATTTATATGCTTTTATATTTTGAATTTTACCATCATTAAATGTTATAATATCAATAACGTCAATGACATCACCATCAACAAAAATATCTATCTGACAACAAACAGTATCACCTTCTTGATAAAAGGATTTAGGCACAATAGTTATACCCTCAACACTATTGAAAATATCATCAATTGCACTTTCAACATTTTTCAGTCCTTCTACTTTAACATTCCAATCTATTAATGATATTTTGGTATCAAACATACCAACAATAGCATTTAAGTCTTTATCAGAAAACAAATTAAAATATTCTAAGCATTTGTTTTTTAAATTCATATCTAAAAATTATTTTTTAACAGTAGTACCTTGAGTTAATGAAAATTGAGTTAATCCTGGTTCAGACCAATATACATTCAATTTATCCAAAATCATTATTTCATTTAATTTAAAATCCCAAGGTAAATTGATTGGATATAATCTATCCACTATTTTATGAGCACAATTAATATTTACAACATATGCGTGAGCACACCTTGTAAGTTGATTTTCATTATAATGTATGAATTTTCCATTATAACTAACTGGTCTAAATCCAAATGCAGTACCTAACATAAGAAAATTTGCATCATTATTCTCAACATTTTTGTGAAACTCATCCATATTATTATTAAGATAATTAACAAGATTTAAATCCAAATTAACATCATCTTCAAAAACAATAATATTCTCATAATTATGTTTTATTTGTTCTAATAAACACTCTTTATGCTTCAAATAAAGTGACAATTCAGACATCGTAATCTTTTTACCAACATTTTCATAATAAACATATTTATTCTGTTGTATGGCAAATTCAGGTCCCTTTTCAATAATTGGATTACCTACTTCTTCTTCATAATTAATATCTTCAGGTAAATATTTCTCAACCCATTCGACATCTAAATCTAATTGATCGAAAATATATTGCAATCTTAATTTTCTATCGACCAAAGGTTTATGATGGATAACAAATATTTTATCTACATTATTTATTTTCATCTTTAAAATTTAATATTTTTTCTTTCCAATAACTCATTTTTAATTTATCTAAATTCCATTCAGTATTAGTTATTCGTTCATACTCAATATTTAAAAATTGTTCTGTAATATCACTCCAATTATTAACAAAACAGATAGGTAAATCTTTATAGAATGAATTATTAATACTTCGTTTTTCTATTGGTATTGTATTTAAATAAAGTGCCTCCCATTTTCGATGTGTATCGATACCGTTTCCTCTTGGTGAAATCACAAATTTGTGATTATATATGTTATCAAGATACATAAAAAATTGCTGACCATTAACACCCATTTGTGCAGTTGTCCATGGTTTACCTGATAATAATTTATAAGGTAAGGTTCGTTCTTCTTTATTGGTATTAATATTATGGTTGATATATAATAAATTTTTAAAATTCTTTTCTTCTTTAAGTTTTAATTCAATATTTTGTTTCTTTTTAAGATAGCTAAACCACTTCTCATTTTCTAAACCTATAGGAATTGATTCAATTCTATCATCAACTATATTTACGTTTTGAGCATACCATCTTATAACATTTTTAGGAAGATTACTAATGTCATCAATATTTAAATCACTATTATGTGTTATAATAATAAACTTGTTATCTAGTTTACTTATTTTTCTAAAAAACTGATCTTTATACATTGTGTGTAAATAAACAATATTTACATCTTGCAACTTATCAACATCAAATGTATTTTTTAATTTATTATAATCTTCGTGACCATGCTCTATATTATTAGATGAATATATAAAATCTGCCACATCATAAAACCTTTCTCCTGTAATAAAATCTATCATTGTTCTAGTTTATTTTTGCCAACTTGTGTACCACAAATGCACACAATATGATTCTTGTGTTAAATGTTTATTAACCAAATCTTTTCTTACATTAATATCATTTCTAACAGCAAATCTCATCACAGCAGGTAAAGAATAGAAAAATTTTGTTGGAAATAGTACGATTTTTTCATCTTTATTTTTTTGAATATAATCAAAAAATATCTTTGAAAGATATTTAGGTCCTGTAGCATACATAATTTTATTAAAATCTTTAATATTTGTATCAATTTTTGAAATACCATCTATTAGAGCCTTCATTATATTATGCTCTGGTCGACAACCAATCAATCCATTAAACATTTCAGGTTCACCTAAATGACCAGTACCAGTAAAAAAATCCAAATATGTTAAATCATCAAATGATTTTATACATTCAAAATCTGTATCAATATATAAACCACCATATTTATATAATATCTCATATCTAAAAATATCAGATTTCATACCTAAATTTGGTGCATCATTAAATTGTTTAACGTTTTTAATTCCAAAATTTTCAACATCATCATCTGTCCACAATCGCCATGTCCAATCAGGATTTTTTTGTAACCAAGTGTTTGTTAACTCCTGATATTTATCAGGAAATTTACCACCCAACCAAATTTGATGAATTATCTTAGGAATATTATTTCCTTCTCTATTAGATTTTAAATAATGATTATTGAAATTTATTTCCGCATTTTTCCATTCAACATCATTATTAATATCATTTACCATTAATTTCTTAAATTCACTCATAATCTATACTTTTCTATTAAATTTTTATAAATAAAATCCTCAGCAATTATATAATCTTTTGCTTTCTCAAAATTCTCGTTAATGTAAGACAATTTTTCATTATATATATCTTTTGTAATACTACTTATATCAAAATCATCTTCAAATAATATCATACCTTTCTCATTAAAAAATTTACCAATTGATGGTGGACCAAAATATATTGGAACAGTTCCTGTCATAAAACAATCAATCAATTTTTCACTAAAATAATAATCCTTATTTGTATTTTCAATAGTTACAGAGAACATATAATCTTTTAAGGCATCTAATTTATAATCTACTGGACTATAACCCCTACCATACACATCCATCTTATTTCTATATTTTCCAACAATTAAATGTCTCAATCTTTGACCGTGAGTCATTTGTTTAGCTGATGCAATTATAGAAATTAATTTACTTTTTTTATATACTTTTTGATCTTCTGGCTTTATCCAACATCCACCTGTTGGTGAAAAAACAAAATTTTCACCTCTATCTAATAAATCTTTTTGATGAGTTAACACATAGTCAAATTGCTTATTATTATCAGATATCCAATTATACGCTTGTGGTGTAATATCTGGAGATTCTAATAGCCAAGCAACCTTTGTCTTTATTCTTGGTGTAACATTTTGTAAAGAAAAATCCGTATAAAACACCAACTCACTTTTTGATGATACCACACCTCTATCCCAAATAATATTTTTAGATTCCTGATAATCAGTACTATACTTTGCATGTGAAAACATGTTATCTACTATTTTAATCTTTCTCATATTTAATATAATTCATTTCCATTTCTTGGTGACAAGAAATATTTTTAAAACCTTCATATGGTTCTAAGTCGATAATATAGTTGTTTAGGAATTTATCATTTAGAAATTCCGCAGATATGTTACCATGTACATTTTGATTAAAATTTTGAACTTTGTTAACGGGAATTGTCAATACTACAGACTCTTCAAAACAAATCATTTGAGGACGATTCAATGGATATGCGGCTATAACACTTTCTAAACTATTAGGATTATTATATTGTAATCCTTTAAAAAAGGGTAAAATATCTTTAGTACGGAAAAAATGACCATCAAGAGACATTGGATATCCATAATCACCTGATTGACCTCTCCAACGAAAAGTCATATTTGAATCAAAAATGGGAGGTTTCATATGTATCCGTGCAGGATAACAATATGATAAATTTTTGTGTAATCTTAACGATAATGTCAAAATATCATTATTAAGTGTAAAAAGTTGATATTGTTTAGATTTTAATGTAAAATCATTTTTAAATATCATATCATCAACAAAAAACACAGTATGTAATTCTTCTTCATCTAACAATTCTAAAACATGCTCTTTAAATCTCTTCGTTTCCTTAATATAAATTAGATTTGGATCATTGTGAATTGCACACAATTTATCATATCCTTGTTTAAATTTATCATTTGAATATGTATATAAAATGTTAAAATTTAAATCATTAAATTCTTTAAAATGTTTCTTTAGGGATCTAAGAAATAATTCTAACTGATTTGCTCTATCTTTACTAAATATTATTATGTTCATTCATACACATTAATTTATTTAGTTTTATTCTAAATAAGTAAAAATGTTTATGAAATGTTGTTTTATTTTATAGAAGTTCTAACCAACGATTTATAAGTTCCTTCGATTCATAATCACCTATCACATCTCTCAATCTACCGAAAAACTTAGAATCCTTATATAAACGATATTCAACGGTAGTCACATCTTCTACATTATCATTTGTTATCTTAATTTCTTTACGATTTATAAAAGTTTTAAAACCACTAATATTATCAGATAATACCGTTCTTGGATCTAAATATTCTTTAAACA